>Ga0307477_10000581_pt1 | contig 39049 bp, 27 predicted proteins | sample atmos_gasesECM2C_FD_203316 | JGI IMG/M metagenome (GOLD analysis project Ga0307477, IMG submission 203316) | Hardwood forest soil microbial communities from Morgan-Monroe State Forest, Indiana, United States - atmos_gasesECM2C_515 | ecosystem: Environmental > Terrestrial > Soil > Temperate... | reverse complement strand
ACCCTGCCCTCCCCCAGAGGGGGAGGGAATTAGTCTGCCTGCCCCACAAGGGGGAGGGAATTAGTCTGCCTGCCCCACAAGGGGAGGGAAATTGAGAAGGAGTTAACGGCCGACCGCGTAGCCTTGCATGCCGCGCGGGTTGGCGGCGGCCATGAGCTGGCCGGTTTTCGGATCCTTGCCGGCCACGGCCAAGCGGCCGAGCGACCACGCCCCATCGAGGACGAGGTCGTGACCGCGATCGCGGAGATGAAGGATGGTTTCCAGCTCGAGCCGGTTTTCGGCGTGGAGTTGGGCGGGATATGACTCGTGTGGATAGAACGAGCTGGGGAAATGGGTGCTGTGGAACATCGGCGCGTCGATTGCCTCCTGCAGGTTGAGGCCGAAGACGGCGTGGGCGAGAAAGAAATTGAGCGACCACTGGTCCTGCTGGTCGCCGCCGGGCGTGCCGAAGGCCAGCCAGGGTTCGCCGCCGCGTAGGACGAGGTTCGGGCTGAGTGTTGTCCGAGGCCGCTTGCCACCCTGCAATGCATTGGGATGGCCTTCGTCGAGGTTGAACATCTGCGCGCGCGTGCCCAGGGCGAAGCCGAGCCCGGGGATCACAGGCGAGCTCTGCAGCCAGCCACCGCTGGGCGTTGCGGCCACGAGGTTGCCGGCGCGATCGATGACCGCGACGTGGCAGGTGTCACCGAGCGGGTTGGCGAGCAGCGTGGGGTCTCCGACCGAATGGGTGCGCTCCCGACCAGCGGCAGATTGACTTGCGAAGCGCGGGAGGACAGGTTGGCGGCCGCTCACTGATCCTGGGCGAAGGTCGAGCGATGCGCGATCGCTGATGAGCCGTCGCCGTTCGGACGCGTACGCCTTGTCGAGGAGCGCCGTGATTGGCACGTCGGCGAAGTCGGGGTCGCCGTACCAGGCCTCGCGATCGGCAAAGGCGAGCTTTGCCGATTCGACAACGGTGTGGATATGGTCGGCGCTGAGAAAGCCCATGGCCTTCAGGTCGACGCCCTCGAGCAGGGCCAGTTGCTGGAGGAAGACCGGACCCTGGCCCCAGGGCGCGGTCTTGTGCACGGTCGCGTCCTGGTAAGTGAAGTGGATGGAGGGCTCGTATCTCGCCCGCCAGCCCGCAAGATCGGCGGCGGTCAGGAGTCCCGCGTGGCGTTCGCCCGTGCTGTCGAGCGCTGGAACTCGGCCGGCGGCGTCGATCGCTTCCGCGACGAAGCCCTCGTAGAAGGTCCGGCGCGCGGCCTCGATCTGGCGGTCTCGGTCCGATTCAGCGCCTTCGGCCTCCTCCAGGATTCGCTGGAAGGTTCGGCCGAGTTCGGGATTGCGAAAGGTCGATCCAGGCTCTGGGACACCATTCGTAAGGTAGATGCGAGCGGACTCGAGCCATTCGCTGCGGAAGATCGGCGCCACCTGCGCGATCGCACGGGAGATCGCCGCGACCATCGGATATCCGCCGGTCGCGTATTCGATGGCGTACTGGAGCACGTCGCGGAGGCGCATCGTGCCGTGCTCGCTGAGCAGCAGCAGCCAGGCACCGAAGGCTCCGGGCACGCAGGCGGACAGCAGGCCGGTTCCGGGAATGTCGTCTAGCCCCATCTGCTGAAAGTGGCGAATGCTGGCGGACTTCGGAGCCGGCCCCTGGCCGCAGATGACCTCGACCGTCTTACGGCGGGCGTCCCAGAGGATGATCGGCAAATCGCCGCCGGGACCGTTCAGATGGGGCTCGACGACCTGGAGGACAAAGCCGGCGGCGACCGCCCCGTCGAACGCGTTGCCGCCTCGCTCGAGGATCGCCATGCCCGCCTGTGAGGCGAGCCAGTGCGTCGAGCTGACCATCCCGAAGGTTCCGCGAAGCTCGGGGCGGGTCGTGAACATGTCAGCTGGCTTCGGCGAGGGCGTCGGTGAACTGGCTCTGATAGAGCGTGTAGTAGAAGCCATGTCGCGCGAGCAGCTCGGCATGGCCGCCTTGCTCGACGATTTTTCCTTGATCGACGACGACGATGTTGTCGGCGTTGCGGATGGTCGAGAGCCGGTGCGCGATCACAAAGCTGGTCCGGCCCTGACGAAGTCGTGCCATCGCCTCTTGAATCTGGACCTCGGTGCGGGTGTCGACACTGCTGGTCGCCTCATCGAGGATGAGGACTGGTCGATCGGCCAGGAACGCGCGGGCGATCGTCAGGAGCTGCTTCTGCCCCGCGGAAATGTTCGAGGCGTCGTCGTTCAGGACCGTGTCGTAACCGTCGGGGAGCGTACGAATGAAGTGGTCGGCATGCGCCGCCTCGGCCGCCGCCACGATTTCTTCCGTTGTCGAGCCCAGCTTCCCATACGCGATGTTGTCGCGAATCGTTCCAGTGAAGAGCCAGGTGTCCTGCAGCACCATCCCGAAGACGCGGCGGACGTCATCGCGGCTGATGTCGCGCGCGTCGACCCCATCCACGGAGATCCGCCCGCCGTCGATCTCGTAGAAGCGCATTAGAAGGTTGACGATCGTCGTCTTTCCGGCCCCGGTTGGGCCGACGATCGCGATGGTCGACCCGGGCTTCGCCTCCAGACTGAAATCGGTGATGAGGGGCGTTTCGGGCTCGTACCGGAAGGCGACGTGCTCGAGGGCAACGGCTCCCGCTGGCTCTGCGGCGAGTGATGCCACGACGCGGTCCGGAACCTCTTCCTCGGCGTCGAGGAACTCGAAGACACGCTCGGCCGATGCCAGGCCGGACTGCAGCAGGTTGAGCTGGCCGGCGAGCTGGCTGATCGGCATCGTGAACTGCCGCGAGTACTGGATGAATGCCTGGACGTCGCCAAGAGTGATGGCTCCCGAGGTGACGAGGTAGCCGCCCAGGGCGGCGATCACGACGTAGTTGAGGTTGCCGAGGAATTGCGTCGCGGGCTGGATGATGCCGGAAAGGAATTGTGCTCGGAAGCTGGCCTCATAGAGCGCCTGGTTCTGGACATTGAAATCGTCGATCGCCTTCTGGCGGCGCCCGAAGACCTGGACCAGGGCGTGGCCGGTGTGCATCTGCTCGACGTGGCCGTTGAGTGTGCCGGTCCGCGCCCACTGGGCGGCGAATTGCTTTTGCGATCGCCGCGCGACGAGCAAGGTCACGACGATCGATAGCGGCACCGTGATCAATGCGACCGCGGCCAGCAGCGGGCTGATCCAGACCATCACCGCGAGCACCCCCACGATGGTCAGCGTCGACGTGAGGATCTGGGTCAACCCCTGCTGCAAGGTGGTCGAGATGTTGTCGATATCATTCGTGACCCGGCTGAGCAGGTCGCCGTGCGGATGGCTGTCGAAATATTTCAGCGGGAGTCGCGCCATCTTCGCCTCGACGTCCTTTCGAAGACCGAAGACGGTGCGCTGCGCCACGCCGGCCATGATGTAGGCGAGCAGCCAGTTGAGCGCCGCGCTCAGCAGGTAGACGAGCGCCGCCAGCTCAAGGATCTGGCCCAGCATGGTGAAGTCGATGCCGTGCCCGGGCACGACGTTGGCGCCGGCGACGAGCGAGGCGATCTGGCCCTGCCCGTGGGCGCGGAGCTGGGCCACCACCTGCGCCTTTGTCAGGCCGGCGGGCAGGTTCTTGCCGAGCACGCCGGCGAAGATGACGTTGACCGCGTTGCCGATGATCTTTGGCCCGATCACCGAAAAGGCGACGCTCCCCATGGCCAGCAGCGCGGAGATCACGATGCGAACTCGCTCGGGGCGTAGCCGGGCCAGTAACTGGCGCAGCGTCTTCCCCACGTCTTTGGTTTTCGCGGGAGGTGGCCCCATGCCAAACATGCCGGGCCCGCCAAAGCCGCGCCCACCGGGCCGGGCCGGAATGCCGCGCTGGGCCATCAGGCGACTTCCTCCTCGCCGAGTTGGGAGGCCACGATCTCGCGGTAGGGCGCGCTGGTCGACATCAGGTCTTGATGAGTGCCGATCCCAACGATGCGTCCCGCGTCGAGGACGACGATCCGGTCGGCGTGGAGGATAGTGCTGACCCGTTGGGCGACGATGACGACCGTCGCATCTCGGGCTTCAACCTTTAGTGCGGCGCGCAGCCGCGCGTCCGTGCCGGCATCGAGTGCCGAGAAGCAATCGTCGAACAGGTACAGGTGTGGTCGTCGCACCAGCGCCCTGGCGATGGCGATTCGCTGGCGCTGACCGCCCGAGAGGTTGGTCCCGCCCTGATCGATCTGTGCCTCCAGCTGGTCGGGCATCGCGACGACGAAGTCGCGCGCCTGGGCGACCTCGAGCGCGTGCCATAGGTCGGCCTCGCTCGCGTTCTCGTTCCCGAACCGCAGGTTGTCGGCGATCGTGCCGCGGAACAGGTAGGCCTGCTGGGGAACGAGCCCGATGTCATGCCAGAGCGTATCGAGCTTCTGGGCGCGGACGTCGACCTCGTTGACGAGCACCGCGCCGCCGGTCGCGTCGTAGAAGCGCGGAACCAGGTTGATCAGCGTCGTCTTTCCCGAACCCGTGCCGCCGATGATGGCCGTCGTCGCGCCGCGGTGAAGCTGGAATGAGAGCTCGTGCAAGATGGGCTTCTCCCCTCCCGGGTAGCCGAAGGTGACATTGCGGAACTCGACGCTGCCCGTTACGCTGGCCGGCTCGATGGGGTCGACCGGGTCCGTGATGGAGGGCTCGGTGTTGATGACCTCCTCGAGCCGCGTGCCGCTGGCCGCCGCGCGCGGCACGAAGATCACCATGAAGGTCGACAGCATGATGGCGAAGAAGATCTGCAGGATGTAGGCGAGGAATGCGATCAGGTTGCCCACGCTCAGCTGTCCGCTGTCGATCAGGTGGGCGCCGAACCAAACGACGGCGACGCTGGACATGTTCATGATCGCGAGCAGGGCGGGCAGTGCCAGCGCGAAGATGCGGTTCACCCGCAGCGCGGTCCCGGTCAGATCCGCGTTGGCGGTCTGGAACCGGTCCTGCTCGTGCTCGGTGCGATTGAAGGCCCTGATGACGCGCACGCCAGTGATCTGCTCCCGCATCACCTGGTTGATGCGGTCGATCTTGACCTGCAGCGATTGAAATAGTGGAACGGCGAAAATGATCAAGGTCGCGATGACCCCCACCATCAGGGGAACGGCCACGATCAGAATCGCCGACAGCCTCACGTTGGTTCGCAGGGCAAGGATCACGCCGCCGATGCCCATGATGGGAGCGATCACCATCAGGGTGAGGGCCAGCTGGACAAAGATCTGCACCTGCTGGACGTCATTGGTATTTCGCGTGATCAGGGAGGCCGTCCCGAATCGGTTCATCTCCTGGGCGGAGAACTGCTGCACACGTTCGAAGACCGCGCGCCGCACGTCGCGGCCAAGCCCCATCGACGCCCGGGACGCGTAGTAGACACCGATGATCGCGAGGATGCCGACGACGACGGTCAGCGCGAGCATCACGCCCCCGATCCGCCAGATGTAGCCGATGTCGCCCTTGGCGACGCCGTTGTTGATGATGTCGGCGGTGAGGTTGGGCAGATAGAGGTTCGCGATCGATTGGATGAGGAGGAGGATCACGACCACGACCACCTCGAAGGCGTACGGGCGCAAGTAGCCCCTCAAAAGCCGGATCAGACCGCCCATTGCCCGCTTGATGATATCGTCGGCGGACAGAAAAATGGAGGCTTACATCTGCCGAACGTGCGGCGTTCAGCAGGCGCCGAGTGAGGATCTACCCTCAGTATGCGCCATCTGCGCCGACGAGCGCCAGTATGTGCCGTCGGCGGGCCAGCAGTGGGCCACGCTTGGTGAACTGCAAAGCGAAGGGCGACGGATCGAGGTGCGCGATCTCGAACCGGGGCTGTCCGGGATTGGCGCCGATCCGCCGATCGGGATTGGGCAGCGCGCACTGTTGGTCCAGACGCCGACCGGGAACTTCATGTGGGACTGTCTCGGTTTCATCGATGAGGATGGGATCGCGGCGGTGCGCGCACGGGGCGGACTTCATGGGATCGCGATGTCGCACCCGCATTTCTATGGCGTTTGCGTCGAGTGGAGTCGGGCGTTCGAGGGCGCGCCGATTTACATCCCGAGCGCCGATCGTGAGTGGGTGATGCGGCCAGACCCGGCGATTCGGAACTGGGATGGCGTCGTCGAGCCGCTGGCGGGTGTGACGCTGATCCAGTGTGGCGGGCACTTCGAGGGGAGCGCGGTGCTGCACTGGCCGGCAGGGGCGGATGGCCGTGGTGCGCTGCTGACGGGAGACACGATTACGGTGGTCTCCGACCGCCGCTTCGTAAGCTTCATGCGAAGTTACCCGAACGACATTCCATTGCCCGCGACGACGGTGCGGCAAATTGTCGCGACGGTCGCGGGCTATCGCTTCGACCGCATCTATGGCGGCTGGTGGGACCGGGTGGTCGATCGTAACGGACCGGCCGCCATCCAGCGCTCGGCCGACCGCTACATCCGGTGGACCACGCCCCCACCCTGACCCTCCCCCGCAAGCGGGGGAGGGGAAATTTCAGCTAGACCAGGTAGTCGTAGAGGAGCTCCTCGCTGCCCAGCGGGCGGAAGTTCAGCTGGATCTGCTCCATTCGCTTCAGCAGCGGCGCGAGGTCCGACTTGTCCTTCAGCTCGATCCCGACCAGCGCGGCGCCGCGCTCCTTGTTGGTCTTCTTGATGTACTCGAAGCGGACGATGTCGTCGGTCGGCCCGAGCGCGTCGTCGACGAACTGGCGCAGCTGGCCGGGCTTCTGCGCGAACTCGATGATGAAGTAGTGCTTGCGGCCCTGGTAGACGAGGCTGCGCTCCATGATTTCGGGGTAGCGGAGGATGTCGTTGTTGCCGCCACTCAAGACGCAGACCACCGTCTTGCCCTTGATGTCGCCGGCCGCATCCTCGAGTGCCGAAAGTGCCAGCGCCCCCGCGGGTTCGGTGATGATGCCCTCGTTCTGGTAGAGCTCGATCATGGTGGTGCAGATCCGTCCCTCGGGGACGAGCACGACGCGATCGACGTGGTCCCGCACCAACTCGAAGGTCAGCTGCCCGGCCCGACGGACCGCGGCGCCATCGACGAAGGTATGGAGCTCGTCCAGGGTGACGACATGGCCCTGCTCGAGCGCCTCGTACATCGACGGCGAGCCGGCCGGCTCGGCCCCGATGATCGACACCTTCGGATTTCGCTCCTTTAGATAGGATGCGACGCCCGACGCGAGGCCGCCGCCGCCGATCGGGACGATGACCACCCCCACCTCTCCCCCGGTCGCATCGTGGATCTCCTTTCCCACCGTTCCCTGGCCGGCGATCGTCAACAGGTCGTCGAAGGGATGCACGAAGATCCCTTTGGCCTGTTCGCAAAACTGCTGCGCGGCCTGGTTGGCTTCGTCGTAGGAATCGCCAACCAGCCGGATCTCGACCAGCTCGCCGCCAAAATGCTCGACCCGCTCGATCTTCTGGGTCGGGGTGATGCGGGGCATGAAGATCGTGCCCTTGATGCCAAGGTGCGCGCAGGCGAAGGCGACGCCCTGGGCGTGGTTGCCGGCGCTGGCGCAGACGATCGGCCGGCGGCGATCCTCGGCCGAGAGTGACGCGATCTTGTTGTAGGCGCCGCGGATCTTGAAGGATCGCACCGCCTGCATGTCCTCGCGCTTGATCAGGATGTTGGCGCCGTAGAGCTCGGACAAGCGGGCCGACGGCTGGAGGGGCGTCGTCGACACGATGCCCTGCAGCCGCAGTTCCGCCTCCTCGACCGCGCGCGTCATCTCCATGGCGTCCCGAATAGTATCTGGCCGATCCCTGCGCCGGTTTACGAAGCCGTCACCAACCTGACAGTGAATCGCGTTGACATGCCGGACCGATCGGGCCCGAGCCGTGTCGGAATTGCGGCAACGCGTGAAAGATCTCCTACGGCCCTATCGGTTCGTCGGAGGCCGCCATATAGTCGATGCACCCGGAGGCGACCGGCCTTCGAGGCGGACCTTATCGCAGGAGGAATTGATGAGCAAGCGCGAGAAGAAGCAAGGCGAACAGGGCGGGCAACCGCAGACTCAGCCGTGGCCGAGCAAGCAGGGCGGCGCCCAGCCTGGCCAGCAGTGGCCGAGCAAGCCGGGCAATCAGCCCGAGCACAAGCCGACCACCTGGCCGACACAGCCCGGACAGGGCCGCTAGGCCTTACCTCGTCGACGACGCGCGCACCGGTGTGGAAAGGAGCGCGTATAAGTGGCGCCCCGTCAGCGTTGATGGGGCGCCGCTGCATTTCTAGCTAACGAAAAAACGCGGCCAGCTGCTGGGCTTCGTCGTCGACCTCGCCTTTGACGGAGCGCGGGATCGGCTCGAACGGTTTGAGCTCGACGCGACCGGCATTGATGCGCCAGGTTCCCGCGACCGCGCCATCGATAAGGAACGTAGGAACGGAGTGCGGGGTCCTGGTGTTGAAGACCAGCGGGCGGTATCGTTCCGGCAGGATCTGCGTGCGGCGCGCGTGCACCAGCAGCGTGGCGTCCCACGTCGGCAGGAACCGAACGGGCGCCGTCGTGTCGGCATCGGGCAGCGGCGCCCTGGGTAGGTCGATGAGATCCTTTCCCTTTTCGTCGCGGAAGTGTCGAAGCGACATCTGCGCCAGCACCGGGACCAATTTCGTGGGCGGGACTCCGCCCCAATCGGCAATTTCGCGGACGGACGCTGGCCCGAAGGCGCCGAGATATCGACGGATGATGTGCTCGAGTCCGACCGATTCGGCGTGGGGGTTCGGCCGGGTCCAGGTTTCCGCGAGGCCGTAGAGGTCCGCCTTCCGCTGCTCCCAGGTTCCGGACGGTGGGACGCGCACCATCTCGAGCCATTGGGCGACGCCTCCAAGCGCGAACGACGGCAAGCCGCGCGCGGCAAGGATGGACTTCAGTTCGTCGCCTCGCCGAGGGCCTTTCGCGAGCTGCTCGCGCAGGGCTTTGACGGCCGACTTCATGTCCGGCTCGCTGATCTGGTGGCGAGTCACACGCTGCCACCAATCGCGACGAGTTATCCGGATCCCGGCCAGGTAGAGCCAGTAATCGCTCGCAGAAACCATGTGAATCGTGCTGCGCAGCAGCGTGCCCTGGATGAGCTGACGCTGCTGGAGGGCCGTGGTGAGACTGTCGCGACGGAAGTTGCGCATTCGCGACCAGAGGCCGATATATCCGGAGGGGGCGTATTGCGTTTGGAGGCCGCCGATGCGCTCGATGATGGCGACCATCGGAAGCGAGGACCGCTCCAGCAGGAATTGCCGGGCCAACAGCGCGCGATTGAGCTCGCGCGTCGTCAATGTGCGTGCGGCGGTCATCGCCCCCCTGGGGAGGGCAGCGTGGGGGCCCTCAGCCGCTGACCGCGACGATGCTGGCGGCGCTGCTCGCGGCAGCCGAATCCTCGGCATAAAGAAGGATGAGATACCAGCCGAGCAACACGAGCATCGCGAGGTCGGGAAGCGCGGCCGCGTCGGGTTGGATCTCGACGGCGCCGCTGGCTTTGATGAAGCCGTGGCGACCCTTGAACCGGATCAGTGGCGTTTCATTCTCATGCCAGAGCCACTCGGATTGCCAGAAGTTCGCCGACGACAGCCGCACGGCTCGGCCGTCGGCAAATTCGAGCGTTCCGCCTCCGACCCAGCGTGGGTGAAAGACCGCGAGATCGGCATCGGATCCGGCGGTGCGGACCGTGACCCGCGGCTGCCAGAAGCCCTGCCGCTTGAAGGTCCAGTGACCGCCGGCCGCTTCAGCATCGGCGAGGGATCCGCGCTGGAAGTGGAGCGTGGCGACGACATCATCACCGGCGCGCAGTTCGTGGTCGCGCTTGCGGGCTGCGGGCTGGATCCAGAGAAGCTCCTGACCGGAAATCTCGGAAATTGGCCGCACGCCGTCAGTGTAAGGAAGCCCGAACGCCGGGCGGCGACGGAACGCCTAGGCAGTTTGGCCTAGTCCGACCGAGGTCGCCATGCCGTTTTGTGACGAAGCCGCACCTATCCGTCTAACGCCTAGGCGGAAACCACACCTTCTTGCCTAAGGCCGGTACATATGTGCACCGACCTACCCCATGTCCCAACCGCTTCGCGTCCTGATCCTGGAGGATCGGCCCGATGACGCCGAACTCGTCGCCAAGCACCTGCGGGACGCAGGCCTCAACGCAGTCTGGGAGCGCGTCGACTCGGAGGCCGACTTTGCCGCCAAGCTGCATGCCGGGCTGGACCTGATCATCGCCGACTACCACCTGCCACAATTCGGGGCGCCGCGCGCGCTCGAGATGCTCAATAAACTCGACCTCGACATCCCGTTCATCGTCGTCTCCGGAGCCGTCGGTGAGGACGAGGCTGTCGCCGTGATGCGCAGTGGGGCGCGGGACTACGTGTTCAAGGAAAACCTTTCGCGTCTGGGGCCAGCCGTCGAGCGTGAGGTGCGCGCCGCGGCCGGACGAAAAGCCGCGCGGGCGGTGCAGGACGAGTATGTGCGCCGACTTCGGAGCATTTTCGATTCCGCGCTCGACGCGGTTGTGACGATGGACGCCAGCGGCGCGATCACCGACTGGAATCCGATGGCACAAACCATCTTTGGGTGGTCAAAGTCCGAAGTCGTGGGCGAGTTGGTCGCGGACACCATCATTCCCGAGCGGTATCGAGAGGCTCACCGCCTGGGTCTTACCCGCTTCATCGATACGGGCGTAGGGCCGGTGATGAACACACGCCTGGAACTTGAAGGGCTTCATCGCGACGGCCATGAATTCCCGATCGAACTATCGATCTCGGCGACGGCGACCGGCAACCGGCATGTGTTCAGTGCCTTTGTGCGGGACATCGCCGAGCGCCACCGCGCCGAGGAGGCGCTCCGCGCTAGCGAAGCACGTTACCGCCAGATCGTTGAAACCGCCTTCGAGGGCGTGTGGATCATCGATCGCAACAACGAGACGACGTTTGTGAATCAGCCGATGGCGGACATGCTCGGATACCTTCCGGGCGAGATGCTGGGGAAACCGGTCCTCACGTTCATGGACGCCGACGCGCAGGCCAGTTTCGTGGCGAATCGCGACGGGCGACAGAAGGCCCACCAGCCCACGCACGAGTTCCGATTCAGACGGAAGGATGGCTCGGAGCTGTGGGTGTTATTGGAGTCGAGCCCCGACCTGGACGCGACGGGAAACTACCGCGGATCACTCGCGATGGTGACCGACGTCACCGAGCGCCGGCGTGGCCAGGAAGCGCTTCGTCGGCTGGCAGGGATGGTCGCGACGTCGACCGATGCGATCATGGCCGTCGATCTGGGGGGTTCGATCCTCAACTGGAACCGCGGCGCCGAGCGCATGTACGGATATACCGCGGAGGAAATCATCGGTCGCAGCATCTCGACGATCACACCGGACGCCAAGGCCGGCGAACTAGCCGCCATCCTCGCTCGAGCTCGGCGCGGTGAGGCGATCGATCAGGTCGAGACGCTCCGCCGGCGAAAAGACGGCAGCCTGGTGGAGGTTTCGATCAGCTTCTCAACGCTTGAGGATGCCGACGGAACCTTGATCGCAACCACCGGCATTCACCGCGATATCAGCGTCGCCAAACGCGCCGCGGAGGCACTCCGGGCGAGTGAGGACCGTTACCGGCGGATCGTCGAAACGGCATACGAGGGGATCTGGGTGATCGATGCACAGAACATCACGACCTTTGTCAATCCGCGCATGGGCGAGATGCTCGGCTGGACCGCCGAAGAGATGGTGGGCCGATCCGTGTTGGATTTTCTGGATGCCGAGGCTCGAGCGAGGTTTGATGCCAACCAGCTGAGCCGCATCGAGGGTATCTCGGCACAACGTGAAATTCGATTCACGCGAAAGGATGGCGCCGATTTGTGGACGTTGCTCAGCATAAGGCCCAACATTGATGAGGCCGGCCACTATGAGGGCTCGTTGGCAATGGCGATGGATATCACGGAGCGCCGCCGCGTCCAGAAGGCGCTCGAGTACCAGGCGCTACACGACGCGCTCACCGGGTTGCCGAACCGGCTGCTGCTGGCCGAGCGGCTGGCTGAGGCGCTCGCATCGGCGATGGCCGCGCACCAGCAGGTTGGCGTGCTGATCCTGGACCTGGATCACTTCAAGGAAGTCAACGAAACCTTCGGTTTGCAAGCCGGTGACCGCCTGCTCGAACAGGTCGGGCCGCGGCTTCGGTCCGAGCTTGGAGAGAAGGACCTGGTCGCCAGGCTCAGTGGTGACGAGTTCGGCGTCCTCTTGACGAACGCGGACCCAACCGCGGCAAGTACGAAGGCGGCTTGCCTGCTCGAGGCCCTGGAGCGGCCGTTCGAGGTGGACGGTCAGCCGCTCGAGCTTGCCGCCAGCATTGGGGTCGCGACTTTTCCGAACGACGGCGATGATGTCGACACGCTGCTGCGCCACGCCGACATCGCGCTATTCGTTGCCAAGCAGGGACGGGGCGCCTTCGTGCGGTTTGCGCCCGAATATGAAAAACAGGGCGCCAGCCGCTTGACGCTGATGGCGGAATTGCGGCAGGCGCTAAACGAGGACGGCCAGCTCTTTTTGCAATTCCAGCCATTGGTAAGTCTTCGCGATCGCAGCCTTGCCGGCGTCGAAGCCCTGGTCAGGTGGCAGCACCCGTTGCGCGGTCTGGTGCCGCCGATGGATTTTGTGCCATTTGCCGAGAGGACCGGGCTGGTCCAGCCGCTGACGAAGTGGGTGCTCGCGTCGGCGCTCAAGCAATCTGCCGCCTGGCATCGGGGCGGCCACGCGATCCCGGTCTCGGTGAACATATCCATGCGCGACCTGGTCGATCCCGGGTTTCCGGAGCTCGTCTCCAGGCTGCTACGGGACGCGGAAGCCGAGCCGTCGTGGGTGCGGCTCGAGATCACCGAGAGCGTCATCATGAGCAAGCCGGAACAGGCCATTAGTACGCTCTCCCAACTGCGAAAACTCGGAATCCGCCTGGCGGTGGATGACTTCGGCACTGGGTATTCGTCGCTCGCCTACCTCGACCGGCTTCCGGTCGACGAGATCAAGATCGATAAGTCCTTCGTCTCAGCGATGGCTGGGGAAGTCAGCCGGACCAACATCGTGCGAGCGTCGATCGAGCTTGGTCACAGCCTGCGGCTCGAGAGCGTCGCCGAGGGCGTGGAGGATGCCAGCACCTGGGCGGTGCTGGCGGCGCTCGCCTGTGACATGGCGCAGGGGTACTTCATCAGCCGGCCGCTGCTGGCCGAGGAGGTCCTGCCGTGGCTGGCGAGGTGGCAGGCGCCCCTGGGCGGATCGGTCGACCGGGCTGCCTGAGGCCAACCTGGGCGCGTCTGAGAGCGCCAGAAAGGGCACAAATGGCGAATTCGCCAATCCTGAATATGGGAAAATGTTACAGCGGGAACGTTCGATCAAAGGAACTGCTGGACGAATCTGTCTGAATACGTCAAACTTTGGGTAGAAAATCCGGGTGACAAAGGTTAAGGCGCGGGTCCAAGTCGATCCGCTGGTATTGAGCGCGGAAGCGCTGATCCTGAAGGGGAAGGATCAAGGCTACCTGTCCCCTGACGACGTCATGAAGGCCTTCCCCTCGATCGAGGGCAATGCCGATGGCTTCGTTCGCGTGGCCGCCGTCTTCCAGGAGATGGGCATCCAGGTGACCGCCGACGGCGAGGCCGAACCCGAGTCGGACGAGGAGGAAACCCTCACCGAGGTCGAGGTTGTCAGCTCCGTCGCGCTGGATGACCCGGTCCGGATGTATCTCAAGGAGATCGGGCGGGTCAATTTGCTGACCGCCAAGCAAGAGGTTGAGCTGGCCAAGGAGATGGAGGCCGGCTCCGAGGAGGCGCGCCATCACCTGACCGAGGCCAACCTGCGCCTGGTGGTTTCCGTCGCCAAGAAGTACCTGAATCGGGGGCTGTCGTTCCTGGATCTGATCCAGGAGGGCAACCTGGGCCTGATGCGGGCGGTGGAGAAGTTCGACTACAAGCGCGGCTTCAAGTTCTCCACCTACGCGACGTGGTGGATCCGCCAGGCGATCACGCGTGCCATCGCGGACCAGGCGCGGACGATCCGCATCCCGGTCCACATGGTCGACACCCTCAATCAGCTGGCGCGCGTTTCGCGGGCTCTGCTGGAGCAGCTCGGCCGCGAGCCCAATGAAGAGGAGCTCGCCTACGGCATGGGGATCACGGTCGAAAAGGTCCAGGAGCTGAAAAAGATCTCGCAGCAGCCGGTGTCCCTCGAGTCGCCCATCGGCGAGGAAGAGGATTCGCACCTGGGTGACTTCGTCGAGGACAAGATGGCGATTGCGCCGCTGGAGGCCGCCTCGGAGGCGATGTTCCGCAACGAGGTCGAGGACATTCTCGCCACGCTTCGCCCGCGCGAGCGCCGGGTGGTCCAGCTGCGCTTCGGACTGGTCGACGACGAGCCACGCACGCTCGAGGAAGTCGGCCGTCGCATGGGCCTGACTCGCGAGCGGATCCGGCAAATCGAGGCGACGGCCCTTCGCAAGCTGCGGCACCCGAGTCGGTCGAAGGTCCTGCGGGATTACACCGAAGATCGGAGCGACACCGTGCGCGTGGGGACGCGCGACACCGAAGCCGTCTCTTAAGTCACGCCATTTCCGCGAGCGCGGATCGCCTCCACGAGGTCACCTTATCTTGAGATCGGCCTCGCAGCAGATCAAGCCCATGTCGGGCGTCCAGCGCAACGTGAGGGGCGAACCTGTCGTCGCGGGCCGGAAGCAGATGGCCAGCGGTCCCAATTTCGCCCCGTTGTTGAACTCGGTGCGTGACCAGTGCGTGCAGCCTGGCGCGTCCTGGATCGACGGCGACGACTGCTTGTTGGCATCAACCAGCTGAAGATCCGACGGGTCGGCGTGCGTCGACGGGCTCGAGTTGCGAAACGTCGCGTTCATACGAACGAGGCCATCGGCCACGGTCACGTTCGAAACCCAGATCGTGTAATCCTGCACGTCGAGGCACGGCTGCGGTGAGCACGCGAGCGATTTGACGACCGAACCCCCCGGGGCGATGCCCTGGGCCAGTGCGAGGAACGCGGCTCCGGCGATGAGCGCCAGCAGAGTTCCGCCAACTCCGAAAAGAGCCAAGCGCGACCACGACTTCCGGCGGGTGCGGAGCGACACAGGTTATGGCAGCGTAACGGCTTGGGCGCCCGATCCGTTACCAATATCGAAGGGCATGAAGCTATTGCAATTTGGTCGTCACGTTGGGCTCCAGATCTGGGCATCCTGGGGTTCGACGGCGATCACGTTGACTCGACTGGCTGTCTAACGGCGCGGCGGGCGTGCCAGAGCAGCTCACCCACGCTCCAGGCCTGTGCGATGGCGCCAGCCGGTCGGTAGGGGGGCTCGGCCTCGAAGATTTCGCTGATGGAACCGATCCCGGCGTCTCGAAGGTGCGCCTCGAATGGCGCAAGCACCCGCGCAACAACCGTCGGGTCGCCATGAATTCGCAGGTGAGCATCGAGGTACGGCCCGAGCAGCCACGGCCAGACGATGCCCATCTGGTAGGCGGCATCGCGGCTCCGATGGTTGCCGCCGAAGCGATGTAAGTAGCGCGGATCGTCCGGGCTCAACGTCCGCAGTCCGAACGGCGTCACCAGCCTTTCTGTCACGCGACCGAGCGACCGTCGCGCGGGCTCGCCATCGATGAGCGGGTACGCAAGACCGAGCGCCATCAGCTGGTTCGGCCGCAGACTCGAGTCATCGCCATCCGGCCCGTCGATCACGTCATACAGGTAGCCACCGGCCTCGTACCAGTACCGTGTCTGCGCACTGCGCCGCGCCCGCTCCGCCATCATCGCGAACCGGGCGACCGGCGTATCAGCTCGGCTGGTCCAATCGCTCATCAGCCGCAGCGCGTTGTACCAGAGCGCCGCGATCTCGACCGGCTTGCCGTGCCGCGGCGTGACGACCCAGTCCTCATCGCGCGCGTCCATCCAGGTCAGGCCGTAACCGGGCGCGGTCGCGGTGATCAGCCCATCGGCCGGATCCATATGGATCCCAAAGCGGGTGCCGTTGACATGCCACCGGATGACTTCTTCGAGCGCCGGGAGCTGCGCATTGATGAACGCCCAATCGCCGGTCGCTTCCAGGTAGTGGTGTAGCGCCTGGAAGAGCCAGAGTGTGGCGTCGATGGTGTTGAACTCCGTGGCCTCGCCAGGATCGTGAAAGGCGTTCGGCAACATGCCCTGGTCGAGGAAGCCGATGAAGGTCTTGAGGATTTCGCGCGCCTGGTCCGGATAACCGGCGGCGAGCGTCACCCCGCGCAACGCAATCATGGTGTCGCGCCCCCAGTCGGCAAACCACGGGTAGCCGGCAATGATGCTCCGCTGCTCGATGTTCGGCGCCCCTCCTCCTTTCGGAACCCTTTCCCCTCCCCCCTCGCGGGGCAGGAGCCCGATCTCTTTCCCTCCCCCGCCTGCGGGGGAGGGCAGGGTGGGGGCTCGCGACACGCGGATGACGCGAAATTGCGACGCCGCGAACGCCAGCCGTCGCGTCATGGCATCGTGATGTCCACCGCCGAGCGCATCGAGGGTCTCTCGCTGGAAACGGCGCGCCGCCGCAAGCGAATCGGTACCCGACCAGGCCACCGGAAGCGGGTTGATTCCGGCGACAATCGCTAGCGCCGATCCCGTCTGGATCACGTGCTCCAACATCCCCGGAGAGAACAGGTCTTCTTCATGATCAAGCGCGCGCTCCCGCTCGGCCGGGTGCTCGACGGCAAGCCATACCGGTGCATCACTGACGCTCGCGCCAGGACGAGCCTCGAGGTAGGTCGTCATTCCATCGAGCGACAACTCCCAACCATCAGCCATCCGCCGTACGACCGCCGCTCCACGCTGAGATCGATGAAGATCAGCCGGCCGATGGGCAAAGAACGGCTCGAGGCGCAGCGTAACGGGCGCGCCGCTCAGCAATTGGTAGCTGATGACCGTGCGGTTATGGCCCTGCTCCATCCAGATCCGGCGCTCGATCACGCGACCCGCCAACTGCCATCGAAACGCGGGCACCGTGCCATCGAGCTCCATCTCAGAGGGGTTTCCGAGCCACTCGGGCTCGCCGTCGAGTCCGATGACCGACGCGTGCAGTTCCGCGAGCAGAACCACGCGCTGCACGGGTGGGCGGAGTGCCGCAACCAGGAGCCCGTGGTAGCGGCGCGTGTTCGGCCCCGCGACCGTCCCGCTCGCGTACCCACCAAGGCCATTCGTCACCAGCCACTCGCGCGTCAGATCGCGACATTCGTCCGCGTCAAGCCGGATCAGTAGATTTCCCCTCCCCCGTTTACGGGGGAGGGCAGGGCGGGGGCTCTCGATTGGCTCATGGTAGGGTGCTGCCGTGGCAGCACCGCCGTATCGACTCAAGCGCCTTGGCGTCGTGATGGAGCCCCTGCCGGACGACCCAATGGAGGTCGAAGGCGTCTTGAACCCGGCGAGCGCGCGCGGTCCGGATGGCGATCTCTATCTCTTTCCGAGGTTGGTGGCCCGCGGCAATTTCTCGCGAATTGGGCGCGCGCGCGTCGTGTTCGACAAGAGCGGCAGGCCGTCAGGCGTCGAGCGGCTGGGCATGGTCCTGGAGCCCGACGAGGTCTGGGAACAAAATCCCGTCACCGCGGGCGTCGAAGACCCGCGAATCGTGTTCATCGCCAGTCTGAAGACTTACGTGATGACCTACGCGGCATACGGACCGCTTGGCCCTCGAATCGGACTCGCGGTCAGCCGCGACCTGGTGACGTGGCAGCGGCTCGGTCCCGTCTCGTTCGCTTATGAGCCGTCGTTGAAAACCGACCTCAACCTGTATCCCAACAAAGACGCGATGTTCTTTCCCGAGCCGGTTCCCGGCCCCGACGGACGACCCGCCTATGCGATGCTCCACCGACCCATGTGGAACCTCAACCCGAATAATCCCGACGTGAGCCTGCCGCTGCCGGCCGGCGTGACCGATCCGCGCCAGAGCATCTGGATATCGTTCGTTCCTGCGGGACTGGTCGGTCGTGACCTTCGGGCCCTCACCCGACTCGCTCGACATCGCCAGGTCGCCCAGCCACAGCAGCCGTGGGAGGCGACCAAGATTGGCGGTGGCACTCCGCCAATCCGCGTTCCGGAGGGGTGGCTGATCCTCCACCACGGCGTGACCAAGGGCGAGGCACCACCGGGAGGGCGGGTTCCCGTGCGCTACGTCGCGGGTGCCATGCTGCTCGATCCTGAGAACGTGAGCCGCGTTCTGTCCCGTTCTGAGTCCCCGCTCCTCGAGCCGGAAACCAAGGAGGAGCGAGAGGGGACGGTCGATAGCGTGGTCTTCCCCACTGCCATCGACGTGCGCGATGACGGCGAGGCCGACGTCTTTTACGGAATGGCCGATTTCCGAATCGGGGCAGCTCGCCTCCGCCGCATCACCTAGCCAGGCGGGCGCGCTCGTATCGCCAGGCGCTTCGCGGAAAGTCTTGCCAGGAAGGGCCCTATTTCATGCCGGTAGTCGCGATACCACGGACGAAGTAGCGCTGACCCGCGATGTAGACGATCAGGATCGGAAGGATCGCCAGCACAGAGCCGGCCATGATGAGGTCCCACTGATTCTGATAGACGGAACGGAACGTCGTCAGGCCGAGCTGGATGTTGAACATGGTCTGGTCTTGCATATAAATCAACCAGTCGAAGAAGCCGTTCCACATCCCGGCGAAGGTCAGAATGCCGGTCGCGAGCAGCGCCGGCCGCGCCAGCGGAAGGATGATCTTCCAGAAGATCCCAAACCATCCCATACCGTCGACGATGGCCGCCTCCTCTAAATCGCGAGGAATGCTCTTGAAGAACTGCGTCATCAGCAGGATGTATGCCGGTTGGAGGAAGTACAGCACCAGCAGCGCGCCATAGGTGTTGACGAGGTGCGCGTTGAGCAGCAAGATGTAGCGCGGAACAATAAAGACGAAGCCGGGAATGACCATCGAGGCGATCATGATCGCGAACAGCGTGTTCTTGAACGGGAACTCCAGACGCGCGAACGCGTACCCGACGAGCGAGTCAAAGAAGAGGTTGAGGGCGACAGCGGCGAACGTGATGAAGAAGCTGTTGAACACCATGCGCGGGAACCCGTTGATTTGGGTTAGGACGTGCAAGTAGTTCTCTGGATGCCAGACCGATGGAAGGAACGTCGGCGGGAAGGCAATCACTTCCGCCGAGGTCTTGAATGACGACAGCACCGTCATGACGAATGGAATAAACAGGAAGAGTGTGATGACGATGTACAGCGCATAGCGGACCACAACCTCGAGCCGGTTGATCCGTTCGGTAGAGTCGGTGCCTTCACGCCGTTTGGGCATCGTGACCATGGCGACCGGCGCATTGATCTCGGCATCGAGTGGCTGGCTGCCGCTAATGCTCATCTCAGTACTCGATCTTCGTGTCGATGACTCGGCGGGAAATCAAGGTCAGCGCAAAGATGACCAGGCCAAGCACGATCGCCTCGGCACACGCCACGCCGACGGTTCCGACGTCGTGAAACAGGTTGTCGTAAATCAGGAGAGCGACACTCAGCGTTGCTTTCAATGGTCCGCCCGAGGTCATGATGAACATCTGGTCGAAGACCTGGAAGCAGCCGATGATCCCGAGCGAGACGACCAGGAAAATGATCGGGCGAAGAAGGGGGATCGTGATACTGAACAACTTCCGCACGCCACTGGCTCCGTCAACCGCAGCCGCCTCGTAAACCTCTTTAGGGATGTCCTGCAAGGCCGCCAAAAACATCAACATGAAGGTTGGGGCGGTGGTCCAGATCGCGAGGAACATGAGCGCCGGCAGTGCCCAGGTCGTGCTCTCGAGGTAGGCCTCCGACGTATGAATGCCGACGAGACCAAGGATGCTATTCAGTAGCCCGGTCGGGTGATACACGTAGAGAAAGACCATCGAGATAACGACCGACGACGCGATCGACGGCGTGTACCAGGTCGATCGGAAGAAGTTGCGACCCTTGATTTTCGAGTCGAGCAACACCGCCAGCAAGAGGGCGAACACGGTCTGGAGAATGACGACCACCACTGCGTACTCGGTGGTGTTGCGCATGGCGATCAAGAAGTCTTGGTTGACCGTCAAGCGCGCGTAGTTGCGTAGTCCGACCCACGGATTGTCGAGCGCCAGCAGGTCGTAGTGATGGAAGCTGACCCAGATCGCGAAAGCCAGGGCGGCCAGCTGCAGGATCAGAAAGTAGAGCAGGTAGGGAGTGACGAAGAGCAGGCCGGCCCGCCGCTCCGCGATGGCCATTCCACCGCGCTTTCGCCGGGATCCTTTGGCTGTCACCGCCGGCGCGTTCGGCGCCACCGTCACTGCCATCTTCGTTCTCCCTTACCTTGCCTTTGGGTTACAAACCCCTAGATCATCCTCCCGATAACGCGGCAGTCGCGTCCGCCTCTGCCTTGTCCAATGCCGTTTTGACATCGGATTTTCCGAGGAGTACCGACTGAAGCGCGGCGTTCTGCGCGTCGTTGATTTTGGACTCGTGCGGTCCGAAGGTCCAGGCCGTCGCAAAGGTCGCGCTGTCGAACAGGTTCTTGACGTCAGGATTCGCCGTAATCGCGGGATCGCTCCCAAGGTCTTTGCGCGACGGAAGGGCGAACCCGCTCTGCAGCACCTGCTGCTGGACGACCTTGCCCGTCATATATTTCACAAAGATCATGCAGGCGTCCGGGTTCTTGGTCTTCGCCGAGCAACCCCAGCCGTTCGTGAAGAGAAGGCTGGATTGCTTGACCGGGAACTTCGGCAGTTTGATGCTGCCGTACTGCACCGTCGGATAGGTGTCATGCATGTACGGGATCAGCCAGCCGCCTTCGATGACCATCGCGGCTTTTTGCTTGCCAAATGCGTCGCCAGGCCAGGTCGCGCCCAGCGTATCGGGCAGAGCCGAGCTCTTGTCCTGAAGCTGGAACGAGCTGTAGTAGCTCAGGGCATCCTGGGCCTGCTGACTGTTGAGGACAGCCTTGGTCTTGTCACTCGAGAGGACATTGCCGCCGAAGCCGAGGAGGAAGGCGTCGAAGCGGGCCGCATCGGCCGGCAGGCTAAGGCCCTTGACCGTCCCCGTTGTCAGCTTCTTCGCATCGGCCTTGATGTCATCCCACGAAGTGGGCGTCGACAGGCCGGCCGCCGAGAACATCGACTTGTTGTAGAAGAGCACGAGGTCGCCGAAGTCCTTGGGCAGTGCAAGCTGCTTGCCGTTCAGCTGCCAGGGCGTCATCAGTGTCGGAATGTACTCGTCGGCACTGACCCCCCACTTGGACATCAGCGGGGTCAGGTCAAGCAGACGCCCGGCCGGCGCCGCAAAGTTCATCAGCGCGGTGCTGACGTACATCGCGTCCGGCTCGTTGTTGGCGGACATCTCGGTCTTGATCTTGTCCTCGAAGTTGGTCGGGATCTCCTCCTGCGTGATCTTGATCTTGGGATACGCGGTCATGAAGTCCGCCTCGTACTTCTTGACCAGGGCGTTCTCGGTCGGATTGCCGCCCCAGTTTGCGGCCCGTAGGGTTGCGGTGACATCCGCCGCATTGCTCGCACCGCTGCTCGTCGAACCCCCGCCGCACGCCGCCAGCAACACTGACCCAACCGCAGCCAGCACGACGCCGAGCCGCATTGATCGCATGAGCTCCACCTCCATTACTTCCCGTCCCTCCCGCGCGCGGGGGCACCCTTTCCAGCCGGGATGCCTCTATCATTAATGCCTGAGCTCCCGCTGTCAACATCGGTGACTCCGAATTGGAAATAATTAGACGATAATTAGACAGGCAATTCCCTGGCTGATCGCCGGCGTGCTGATCGGTATTGGCTTCTTTAGCGCCTTCTCAGGTGGCCTCCTCCTGCTCCTGGCGGGGCTGGTCCTCGCGGGCACCCTGTTCGTGCGCCGCCGCGGTCGCCGCCAGGGGTGGCCGGCCCTTCTCTATGGGGCCGGGGCGGCGACCGCGGCGCTCCTCCTTCCCTACATCCTTCAGCCGCCGCCATGCTCGGCGGGTACCGGATCCGGTTGCTACCAGGCCTTTACCATCGGCACCTTTGCCGTCGCGGTCATTGTCGCGCTCGCGGGGCTCGCCTTTGCGTTCGTCGAGCTGCGTCGCGAGCGAACAAACTAGCTTCGGGCGAGCGGCGCTTCCTGCAAGGCCGGCCGCGGCAGGCGGCCATGGACGACCTTGTAGCCCGTCGTGTTGCCGACCACCTGGACCCGGTCCCGCTCGACCTGCAGCTCCATCGAACCGTGTCCCGCGCGCAGGTTGCGCAACGTCAGCGACGGGAGCCAATCCGGGAGATCGGGGTTGACGTACATCGTCCGGTTTCGGCCGACCGTGTGGATACCGCACAGGATGGCGATCAGCCGAAAGACCGCGGCGGCCGCCCAGGCCTGCGGGACGTTTGCCCCCAGATAGGGAACCGGAAACGCGCCGGCATCACGCGGCAGACCGGCAAAGAGCTCCGGCAGGCTGTACGCGTCGAATCGTTCCGCGGCCGCGAAGATGCCTTCGGCCACTCGCTGCACTTCCGGATGACGACCCGCGCGGCCAAAACCACCCGCGATCGTCGCGTTGTCATGCGGCCAGACGGACCCGCAATGATAGGAGTAGGGATTGTAGCCGGGGTGCTTGCTCGATAAGGTACGGATCCCCCACCCACTCCACATGTCGGGGGCCATCAGCCGGTCGACGACCCGGCCCGCTCGTTCCGGCGGCACGATGCCGCTGGCCAGGCAGTGGCCGGCGTTCGACGCCACCGTCTCCATCGGCCGTTTGTCCTGGTCGAGGCCGAGGTAGTAGGTCCCTTCTTCTTCCCACCAGAAGACCTCGTTGAACTGCTGGTAAAGGCGGCGCGCGCGCTCCCGCATCCCCTCGGCCTTCTCGGGCTCCTCGAGTAGCTCGTAGATTTCCGCCATCCGGAGCATCGCATCGAAGGCGTAGCCCTGCAGCTCGCAAAGTGCGATGGGCGCCTGCGCGATCGAGCCGTCGGCGTGCCGGATCGCGTCCCACGAATCCTTCCAACCCTGGTTGTCGATGCCCTGCTTCGACCGCTTGAGGTATTCCTGGAATCCGTCGCCATCGCGGTCGCCGTAGTTCAACAACCATTCCATGGCCGCCTCGGCGTGACGACGATAGCGCCGCAGTAGCCCGACATCACCCGACCACTGGTAGGCGTAGGAGAGCACGATGATGAAGAGCGGCGTGGCGTCGGCCGTGCCGTAGTAGGGGGCGAAGGGAAGCAGCTTCAGGCTGGCCAGTTCGCCAGACCGAATCTCGTGCGGGATCTTTCCCGGTTCCTTGTCCTGTTCGGCGTCATCATCGGTTGCCTGCACCTGGGCCAGCGTTCGCAAGGCCCCGAGCGCGAACTCGGGAAAAGCGCTGATGCTCTCCATCGAGACCACCAGCGAATCGCGGCCGAATACGGTGACGAACCAGGGGATCCCGGCCGCCGGTACGAAGAGGCCGCCGCGCCCCGCCGTCTCGACCATCCGCAGCGCTTCGGTGTCTTCGATCGCTTGCTTCCAGATCGCGGGCAGGGTTGGATGACTGGTGATGAGCTCGACGGGCGGCAGCGGATGCGCGCTGCGCGCGTCGCCGAGGAGCAGCGAGTGGCATGGAAGCGTACGAGCCGGGCGCGCGCCGATGACCGGCAGCCACTTCAAACAGACGTGCCACTCGCCACGCGGCAGGAGCTCGCAGACGAAGACCAGGCGGCCGTTGGCATACTCCGGCTTCGATCCGGCTTTTTCTACCTTGACGATGAGGCCGCGTCGGAACGTGCGGTTGTGGTAGACGGTTCGCAGCTCGCCCATCCGCGGCCGCCACGTGGTCTGGAGGTCGCCGCGCCGGACCAGACGATGCGATCGCACGTCGAAGATGTCGGCGAAGTCGGACTCGATGCCGATCTCGAGCACGAGCCGCACGGTATGCATGGCGTAATTCGTCAGGTCGTAGTCCTCGTGCACGCCTTCGAGGATGGTCCGCTCCATTCGGAAGCCGACCGATCCCTCGGGGAGCGTGCCATCGGCGCCGTCGCTCGCGCCGGGACCGAGGCGGAGCTGGGGTGTCATGAACTCGTAGCGCGCCGAAAAGTGTTCAACCGTAATCGCGTCGAGCAGCAGCGGCTTGAGGCCGTTGATGGTGACGCTGTAGCCGCTGACGAACCGGGTGTCGTGCGCGTAGAAGCCGACGTCGTCCTGCGGCGCCATGGTCGCGTTCGGTTGGCTGATGAGAAATTGACGGTCGTGGTTGATGGTCAGGGTGGACGGGCCAACCGTGACGGGCATGCGCTAGGGAAAATACCCTAAATGGTCGCGTTCATGCGGCGCCGTAGAAACCGGCTGGCCGGAGCCAGCGTCATCGCGACGGTGGCGTTGTTCGTCGCCGGCAACGCCTTTCGGGGCGCGACGCCGACCAGGCTCATCGCTCCCCGTGACCTCCTTGTCATCGACGGATGGTGGATTCGGCTGAGCCCGCTCTACGCACTGGCCTTCGCGCTAGTTGGCGCGCTGATTGTCGCCCGCCGTCCGGGAAACCGGATCGGTTGGGTGGCGTGCGGGATCGGGCTGCTAACGGCCATTTATGAGTTCGGGCTCGGGTACGAAACCTTCGGGACGTACGTCAACGGATCCCTCCCGGCGCTGGGCTTCGTTCGCTGGCTCGAGCAATGGGAGTGGGCGCTGCCCGTGGTGCTGATGCTGTTCTTCCTTCCTCTTCTCTTTCCCGACGGCAAACCGATCTCGCCACGCTGGTGGATCCTGGCTCCGCTGGTGGTCGGAGGCTTTGGGCTGGCCATGTTCGGAATCTATCTCGGTCAACTCCTGGGTCTGGTCGGGTCCGTGCTCGCGACCGCCAGCCTGTTCATCCGGTACCGCCGTGCCGGCGCGGACGAGCGGCAACAGATCCGATGGTTCGCGATCGCCGGCCTGCTTCTCGTGATCGTTGCCCTATCAGGGATCGTTGTCGGTGCGCTCGTCTATCACAACAACACCGTCGTCTTCAATCCGATCTTCGACGTGTTAACCCCGCTCGCCTTTACCGCGCTCGCCGGCTCCATCGGAATCGCCGTCCTGCGGTACCGGCTCTACGACATCCATTTCTTTCTGCGGCAGGCTCTCGTCTACGGCACCCTTGTGGTCCTCATTAGCGTCGTTTACTTCGTGACCGTCGTGACGGTCGGCAGTCGCGTCGGACAGCTGCCCCGCAATGACCCTGCGGCAGGGGTGGCCGTCGGTGCGATCGTCGCTCTCGCGTTTCAGCCTGTCCGTCGCCGGCTCCAGCGGCTGGCGAACCGCCTGGTGTATGGCAAACGCGCCACACCGTATGAAGTGCTCTCGCAGTTCAGCAAGCGGGTGTCGGAAATGTACGCGAGCGACGAGCTTCCCATCCGCATGGCACAGGTGCTGGCGGAAGGCACCGCGGCGGATAGCGCCACGGTGTGGTTGCGTGTCGGGCACGAGCTTCGGCGCGCCGCGTCCTGGCCGGCCGGCGCCGATGGTCCGAGCACCCTTCCCCTGCCGGCCGATGAGCTACCGACGATTCCCGGTGTCGCCGAAGCCGTGCCGGTCCGTTACCAGGGCGAGCTCCTCGGGGCGCTGGCCGTCTCGAAGCGGCAAGACATGACCGCGGCCGAGAGCCGCCTGCTTGGCGACCTCTCTCGCGAAGCGGGAATCGTGCTGAAGAACACGCGGCTCACCGCGGAGCTGGTCCAGCGTCTTGACGAGCTGCAGGCGTCGCGACAGCGGCTCGTCACCGCCCAAGATACCGAGCGGCGCCGGCTGGAACGCAACCTGCATGACGGCGCCCAGCAGAACCTCATTGCCCTGAAACTAAAGATCGCGCTGATGAAGAACGCGCCGGCCACTGATCCGCAGCGAGCGAAGCTAGCGCTAGATGAACTGACGAGCGATGCCAATGAAGCCATCGAAACCCTTCGCGAGCTCGCTCGCGGTCTGTATCCGCCGATCCTCGCCCAGGAAGGACTGGTCGCCGCCGTCGAGGCGCAAGTTCGCCGAACGCCGGTCCCCGTCGACGTGGTGGGCGGTCCTCTCCCCCGCTATCCGCAGGAAACGGAGGCGGGGGTGTACTTCTGCGTCCTGGAGGCGCTGCAGAATATGGTCAAGCACGCGCATGCCACAAAGGCGACGGTCACCATCGAGCAGCGCGATGACCGTCTGATTTTCTCCGTGATCGACGACGGATGCGGGGTCGAACCCGAGCGGGTGCGATCCGGCAGCGGCATGCAGAACATGCGCGACCGCATCGAAGTGCTGGGCGGCGAGCTACAGGTCGAAAGCTCGCCGGGAGCCGGCACGCGCGTGACCGGCTCTATTCCGGTGGCCGCATAAGGTAAAGCCTCCCCGACAAGAGGGTGCTAGCCCTACGGCCGGACGGGTGACTTCCCCCTCGACGGAACGCCGAATATAGCTCACGATCGGGGCATGCTCGCGAAACTGAGCCCGAGGACTGCCGCCTGGCTGGCCTGGTCGATGTGGGTCCTCGCCCTTGGTTTCAGCCTGGCCACCCTGCTGCTACGGCTGACGGCCAATTCATGGTGGAACGCCGGTGCGTTTTTTGCCCTGTCCACGACGGGAGCACTGATAGCCTCGCGGAGACCAGCGAACCCAATTGGCTGGCTCTATTGCGCGATGGGCTTCCTGGGGGCGTTGACCACCTTCGCCCAGCAGTACGCCATTCGTGGTCTGGTGGAACATCCTGGCTCTCTGCCTGGGGCCGTTTTCGTGGCCTGGCTGGAGCAATGGTCGTTCTGGTTCGTGTTTCCGGCAGGCATCGCATTGGTGTTGCTGCTCTTCCCGACCGGCCGGCCGGCGTCTCCGCGCTGGCGGCCATTGGTCTGGATCGGCTTGACCTTTGCCCTGCTCATGGTCGTCGGCTCGATGTTTGCGCCTGGCCGAATGGGCGACGCGCTCAGACCGCCGAGCGGTCCCGGCGCCGACTTCGGCGTCCAGAATCCATTCGGCATCGGCGCCCTCGGCCGGGCGCTCGGCCTGGCCGACTTGGTCGGACGCATTGGGGCCTTTCTGTTGATCTTGGTCGCCGCGGTTGGAATCGTTATCCGTCTCGTCCGGTCGCGGGGCGATGAACGTCAGCAGCTGAAGTGGGTCGCCTACGTCGGCTCGGTGATTGCCGTCGCGGTCGTAGGGACGATCTTTCTGGGTTCCGGTGGCCCGTTTGGCAGCCCGGCACTCCAGGATTTTGCCTTTGGCGTGCTCCTGGCGGGATTCGTCGTCGGGTTGCCCGTCGCGACCGCCATTGCCGTCTTGAAATACCGCCTCTACGACATCGACCTCGTCATCAACAAGACGCTGCTTTTTGGCGCAATGGCCGCCTTTATCACGGTCGTATACGTTGCGATCGTTGTCGGCATCGGCCATCTGGTGGGTACGGGCGGCAAACCAAATCTCGCGCTTTCGATCCTCGCGACCGCTCTTGTCGCGGTCGTCTTCCAACCCGTCCGGGAACGAGTCCAGCTTGTGGCGAATCGTCTCGTGTATGGCAAGCGAGCCACGCCATACGAAGCCCTCTCGAAGTTCTCCGAACGCCTTGCTTCTGCGTATTCGGGCGAGGAAGTTCTGCCGCGACTGGCGCAGACCATCGCTGAATCGACCGGTGCCGCCCACGCCGTGATTTGGGCAAAAGACGGCACCGAAAATACGGCGCTGGCCTCCTGGCCTGACTCGAATGGGTTGTCCCGCCCGGCGTCGACCAGCGCAGGCTCGAGCAGCGATCGCACCGTACCGGTGCAGGACCAGGGGGAAGTGCTTGGAGCGCTCAGCATTCGAAAGGCTCGGGGCAATGCCGTGACTCCGCGCGACGAAAAGATGCTCGTCGACCTCGCCTCGCCGGCCGGGGTCGTCCTACGCAATCTCCAGTTGGACCACAAATTGCGCGCGCAGCTGGCCGAGATTTCCGTGCAAACTACCGAGCTGCAGGCGTCGAGCGCCCGGATCATCGCTGCCCAGGACTCGACGCGGCGTCGGTTGGAACGCAACATTCACGACGGCGCTCAGCAACATCTGGTGGCCATTGCCGTGAAGCTTCGGCTGGCTGCGACGCTTGCGAAACGGGACCCCGGTCGCGCCACCCGTCTGCTCGCTGAGCTCGAGGTGGAAACGCACCAGGCGCTCGAGACGCTTCACGCGCTCGCGCGCGGCATCTATCCCCCGATTCTTCGCGAGCTGGGATTGGAGTCCGCCATCCGCGCGCAAGCCACGAGGTTTTCGCTCCCCGTCGATATCTCGGCGCACGGCCTCGCCCGCTACCCATCTGAGGTGGAGGCCGCCGCCTACTTCTGTTGCCTCGAGGCACTTCAGAACGTGGCGAAGCACGCGAACGCCACCCAGGTTCGAATCCGCCTGGAGGGCGCCGGCGGCGAGCTGGCATTTTCCGTGGACGACGATGGGATCGGCTTCGACCCCGTACGCACCCGGCAGGGCTCCGGTTTGCAGAACATCGCGGACCGCCTTGCGGCACTCGGCGGTCACCTGGAACTCATCCCCGGACCCGGCCGCGGCACCTCGCTGCAGGGCCGCGTGCCCGTTCGCAGTCTGGAGCCGGTCGCATGAGCACGCCGACCGCCCGCTGGCTGGCCTTGTCGATTTGGGCTGCTGCTCTCGTCTTCGTGGGCGCCGGGTTGCTCTTGCTCATCCCCAACCGCTCGACGCTGGCTGGTACGTCGCTCGTCCTGATCCCCGGGGCCTTTTTGCCCGGGCCGGCATACGCCACCCTTGGTGCGCTGATTGCCCGCCGCCATGCAAGGAATCCGATCGGCTGGATTCTGGCTGTCCTCGGTTTGGACAACGCGATCGCGTTCTTCGGGTCGGAGTACGCGATCCTTGGTCTCCACACGGCGCCCGGGTCGCTTCCGGCCGCAGCCTTCGTGGCATGGTTTCAAACCTGGCTCCCCTACCCGGCGCTGTGGGCTGGCCTGCCGCTCTTCTTCCTCCTTTTTCCGAATGGGCGCCTGCTATCGAATCGCTGGAAGGTGGTTGCCCAGCTTGCCGTTGCGGTCGCGGGTTTGCAAACGATCGTCGCGGTCTTGACCCCCGGTCCGATCATCGCCAGCAACCAGGGCGAGGGTCATACGTTCACGCTGGTCATGAATCCGACCGGCGTCACCGCGTTGGGCGGCCTGCTGCGGGCCAGCGAGGCGGCCTTGCGAGCGGCTCTTCCCTTGATCGGTCTCGTGTCGTTCGGCGCCTTGGTGCTTCGCTTCATTCGATCGCGAGGAGAGGAACGCGAGCAGCTCAAGTGGCTTGCGTACGCGGGCGGCGTTCTCGTCCTCTCCGTCACACCGCTTTTCGGCCCTTCCGGCTGGTGGGCGAATCTAAGCTGGCTGATTTTTATCGTCGCCCTGACGATCGGCGTTCCGGGCGCGGCCGCGATCGCCATCCTCAAATACCGCCTCTACGACATCGACCCCATCATCAACAAGTCGGTCGTCTTTGGCGTCCTCGCGGTCTTCATTACAGGCGTCTACGTTGGCATTGTCGTTGGCATCGGTAACCTGCTCGGTGCGGCCGGCCAGCCCAATCTCACACTGTCGATTGTTGCGACGGCCGTCGTGGCGGTCGCCTTTCAGCCGGTTCGCGACCGGGTCCAGCGTCTTGCCAACCGGTTGGTCTACGGGAAACGTGCCACGCCGTACGAAGTCCTGTCGCAGTTTTCCGAGCGCGTCGCCGGTGTCTATTCGAGCGAGGACGTCCTCCCGCGGATGGCCAGCGTGCTGGGCGAGGCGACCGGCGCATCTCGGGCGGACGTCTGGATCCGGGTCGGCGACGAGATTGTTCCGGCGGCGTCCTGGCCCGCGGCCAATGGCCGCACACCATCGCCGCTAACCATCGACGGGCAACTTCTACCGCCAGTTCCGGGCGTCAGCCGGATGGTCGCAGTGCGGCACCAGGACGAATTGCTCGGCGCCCTTAGCATCAATAAGCGGCCCGGCGAAGCGCTGACGCCGGTCGAGGAGAAGCTGCTCGGCGACCTGGCCGCCCAGGCTGGCCTCGTGATGCGCAACGTCCGGCTCACGGTCGAGCTCCAGGCGCGACTTCGCGAGAGTTCGGCTCGAGCTGAGGAGTTGCGTGCTGCTCGGCAGCGGCTGGTTGCGGCCGGGAATGTCGCTCGAAGCCAGCTCGAGCGAAATATCCAGGCGGCCACCGAGCCCCGCCTGCTCTCCATCGCTGGGCGAATCGCCGGCGCCCGCCAGCTGGTTCAGCGCCACGGCGCCGAAGCGGCCACCGTTCTTGGCGAGCTTACCGACGAAGCTAACGAAACCCTAGAGCTCCTGCGCGATTTGGCCCGCGGCATCTACCCGCCACTACTGATCGAGCGGGGGGTGGTCGTCGCGCTGCAGGCCTATTTGAAAAAGGCCCGCCTCCCGGTCCAACTCGACACCGATAGCACGTTCGCAACCAGCCGGTTCGATGAGCAGGTCGAGGGCGCCGTGTACTTCTGTTGTGTGGAGGCCCTGCAAAACGTCGCCCAGCACGCCGGCGGAGCGCGCACGATCGTGTGGCTGAGCGCGACCGACGGCCGCGTGGCATTCTCGATCACCGACACAGGCCCCGGGTTCGAGCCGCACAACCATGAACCGGGTCCCGGTCTTCAAACGATGACGGACCGCGTCCGCGCCCTGGGCGGGAGCCTCGATGTGCGGTCCACTGCCGGGGCCGGTACCACGGTCGAAGGCTGGATTCCAGCTTGCGCTCTGGAGCCGGTCGCGTGAGCCGGCTGACCTCCCGACTTCCGTGGATCATCCTGGGGCTTTCGCTCGCGCTGTGTATCGTTGACCTCTTCTTGTTCGCCCTCGGGGCCGGCGCGAAAGACCAGACGGCCGAGGGCCTCTACCTCGTTTTGGGCTTCGCCGTCGCCGGTGCGCTCATCGCTTCCCGGCATCCCCGAAACGCGGTGGGTTGGATCTCCCTCACGATCGGCGGACTGCTCGCACTTCCCGGCGGTGAGTGGGCGACCTACGCCCTCGTAACCCGACATGGAACATTGCCGGCCGGCGAGATCGCGGGCTGGCTCGACAACATAGTGTTCCCCGCATGCCTCGTACTGACTGCCTTTCTGATCGGCCTTTTTCCTGACGGCCGGCTGCCATCTCGCCGATGGCGTCTGCCCGCCCGAGCGGCGGCAATTGGTGGCGCGCTCTGGATCTTCGGATTTGCGTTCGCCCCGGACACCCTGTCCAACTCGTTCACCTGGGTGACCAACCCCGTCGGCATCCCGCTACCAATCGGCTGGGTACCGATTGGATTGCGCGTTTTCGGCTACTTCTTCGTATTGATCCTGCTCCTCGGCTCCGCCGCTGCGCTAATTCGGCGGCTGATGCGCGCCGAAGGAGAGGTCCGCCAACAGTTGAAATGGCTGGCCAGCGCCGGCGCGCTGCTAGCGCTGGTATACGCCGGTTCAACCATCGCCACCTCGTTTGGATTGGATCTCACCTCCGGCTTAGCGGGCGCCGTTGCCGGCGGAGCCTTCATCGTTTCTTTTTTGGCGCTCCCCACCACCATTGGCGTCGCGATTCTCAAGTACCGCCTCTACGACATCAACATCGTGATCAACCGGGCGGTTGTGTTCGGCGGCTTGGCTGCCTTCATCACCGCTGTATACGTGGCCATCGTTGTGGGGTTCGGCGCACTGATTGGAACATCTGGCAGGCCGAATCTTGCGCTCTCGGTACTTGCTACCGCGATCGTGGCGGTCGCCTTTCAGCCCGTTCGCGAGCGGGTCGAACGGCTGGCCAACCGGTTCGTCTACGGCAGGCGCGCCACACCATACGAGGTGCTCTCGCAGTTTTCCCATCGTGTTGCTGGCACCGTTTCGAGCGACGACGTCCTCCCTCGGATGGCGCGCGTGCTGGGCGAGGGCACCGGCGCGTCGCGCGCCGACGTTTGGATCCGACTCGGTGATGGCATCGCGCCCGCCGCCTCGTGGCCCCATGGTGATGGTCCCGCACCGCCGCGGATCCCTATCACCGGACAGCTGCTGCCGCCCGTCCTAGGGATCAGCCGTATCGTCCCGGTTCGTCATCAGGGGCAGCTGCTCGGTGCGCTGAGTATCAACAAGCGCACCGGCGAAGTGCTGACGCCTATCGAAGAAAAGCTCCTCGCCGACCTGGCTGCCCAAGCAGGCCTTGTGCTGCAGAGCGTCCGCCTGACGGCCGAGCTACAGGCTCGGCTTACGGAGATCTCGCAACAGGCCGTCGAGCTGCGGGCTTCGCGCCAGCGGATCGTGGCCACACAGGATGCAGAGCGCCGCCGGCTCGAGCGAAACATTCACGACGGGGCCCAACAAAACCTCGTTGCCCTGACCGTCAAGCTGCGGCTCGCGACCAACCTGGCCAAGCGCGATCCTGAGCGCGCCCGCATCTCGGTCAAGGCGCTCGAGGCCGAGACCGATCAAGCACTGGAGACGTTACGAGCATTGGCGCGCGGCATCTACCCGCCGCTGCTCCGGGAGCAGGGATTGGCGGCGGCGGTTCGCGCCGAGGCCGAGAAGATGCCAATCTCGGCAAGGATCGGTGCAGATCACTTAAACCGCTACCCGCCCGAGGTGGAGGCTGCCGTCTACTTCGTCTGCCTGGAAGCGTTGCAGAACGTGACCAAGCACGCCAAGGCATCGCGAGTCCAAATCAACCTTCGTTCCCTGACCAATGAGCTTTCGTTCGAGGTCACCGACGACGGTGCCGGCTTCGACGTGGCGAAGGACGCCGCAGGCTCGGGGCTTCGAAACATGATCGATCGGATCGAGGGCATGGGCGGCCGTCTTGTCATCCGGTCGGAAGGTAACCGTGGTACGAGCATCGAGGGCACCGTCCCGATTGGGGCGATGGAGGCCGTGCTTTGACCGCCCGCACCGCGGCCCGGATCGCCTGGAGCGCCGCTGGGCTGTCTGCCGCACTGGGCATTGGCGGCTCCGTACTCGACACGGTGGCCGGACTTGGGCTGTCGACATCGTCTGCGTTGTCCTTCTATCCGATGCTCTGGGCGCTTTCCCTCTCATTGATCGGTGCGCTGGTTGTTTCGCGTCAGCCGAGAAACGCGCTGGGGTGGGTCTTCACCCTTGTTGGCCTGCTGGCCCCGTTCAACTCCGCCGGATCGGTCTATGCAGCGTTCGCGCTGATTCGAGAGCACGGGTCCTGGCCCGGCGGCCTCGCCATCGCCTGGCTCACATCGGGCTGGCTCTGGATTCCGATCGGCGCACTGCTCGTCGTCTTCGTCCCGCTGCTCTTCCCTACCGGCCGTGTCCTCTCGCCGCGATGGCGCTTCCCCATTTGGTTTGCGATCCCGTTCATCGTGCTGGCCGGGATCGGCAATGCATTTCTTCCCGGACCGCTCTCGGGCCTTCACGGCATCAACAACCCATTGGGCCTTGCTGGTCAGAAAGCCCTCCTCACTAACCTGCAGAACCTCGCGGTCATCCCGTTGTTCATCGCGGTAGCCGGCGCGGTGGCTTCCCTCGTGGTGCGATTCGGGCGTGCCAAAGGCCAGGAGCGGCAGCAACTCAAGTGGTTCCTGTACGGCGGCGTCCTCTTCATCGTCCCATTCCTGATGAACGGTTCCCCAATTCCACAGCAGATCCAGCATGTGGCGCTGGTGCTCTTGATTCCGGCTCTGCCGATCAGCATCGCGATCGCCATGCTGAAATACCGGCTTTACGACATCGACCTGGTCATCAACAAGTCCCTGGTCTTTGGTTCCCTCGCCGTTTTCCTCACAGGTGTCTACGTCGGCATCGTGGTCGGGATCGGAACTTTGGTCGGCAGCGCGGGCAGATCCAACCTGGCACTCTCGATTGTCGCCACCGCAATTGTGGCGGTCGCGTTCCAGCCGGTGCGGGAGCGCGTACAGCGGATCGCCAGCCGGCTCGTCTACGGCAAGCGTGCAACTCCGTATGAAGTCATGGCCGATTTCTCCGAGCGGATGGCAGGCGCCCTTTCGGCCGATGAGGTGCTGCCCAGGATGGCGGAGGCGGCGGCACGTGGCGTCGGAGCGAAAGCCGCCCGGATCCGCCTCGACCTTCCAAACGGACCGGAGCGCGTCGTGTCCTGGCCCGTCGGCGTGGAGGCCGACCGCTTCGACCGCGTCCTACCGGTTACGTACCGCGGCGATGCGATGGGCGAAATTGCCGTGGCCAAAGGAGCGGGCGAACCGATCACACCGGCCGAGGACAAGCTGCTGACCGACCTCGCAGCCCAGGCCGGCCTGGTGATGCACAATGTGCGGCTGACCGTTGAGCTTCAGAGGCGCTTCGCCGAAATCTCATCGCAAGCCGTTCAGCTGCGGGTCTCCCGCCAGCGCATCGTTGCGGCGCAAGACGAAGAGCGTCGGCGCCTCGAGGAGACGATCCGGCGCGGTTGTGAAGCGCAGCTCATCCGCATCAGGGAGGCCTTGACCTCCGCGGAAAAGGGATTGGCCATCGACCCAGGATCGGCCATGCTAACGCTGGAGCACCTGACCGGGCAGGCGACCGCGGTCCTCGAGGAGTTGCGTGAGCTCGCCCGCGGAATCTACCCGCCAGTCCTGGAGGATCAGGGACTGGCCGCTGCGCTCCGGACGCAGCTCAGCCGAGTGAGCCCCGCCGTCGGAATTAACAGCGACGAGCTCGGCCGTTATCCGTCCGAGATCGAGGCGGCCATCTACTTCTGCTGTGTTGAGGCGCTACAGGGTGTTACCGGCCCCGCCGCCGTCCGGCTTGTCCGGCGCAGTGTTGGCGTCGACTTTTCGATAAGCGGCTGCGGCCCTTTGGACGGTCGGCTGCAACGGATGGAGGACCGCGTTGAGGCCCTCGGCGGCTCCGTGCGATTCGACGGCACCACGCTGGGCGGTTCGATACCGCTCGGCGTCTAACTTACTTTCTTGGCGCTTTCCCAGGCGGCGGAGAGCCGGTCGGGCTCGAATTTTGACTTCGAAATGTAGGTGGCGGCACCACACTCGGCGGCACGCGGCGCGTACTCGGCCTCTTCATAGGTGGAGAGCAGCAGCACGACGACGGTGCCGTTCGAGTTCTTGAGGATCTGCCGGGTCGCCTCGAGGCCGTTGATGCCGGGCAGGTTGACGTCCATGAGCACCAGGTCGGGGTGCAATTTCTGGCTCGCTTCGACCGAAGCCTCGCCGGTTTCGGACTCGGCGATCACCTCGAAGCCGTCGGTCGCTTCCACGACCGCCCGCGCCGCCTGGCGGAACGGCGCCTGGTCGTCGACGATCAGCACTCTTACTGCCATGTCTCCAGATACAGAATGACAGATCTCCGGGGGCGAAAAAATGGTGCCAGCACTACCTCGTGAAGCCCTATTCTGATGCCGTGCCGATCCGGGTCGTGCTCGCCGAGGACAATTACCTGGTCCGCGAAGGTGTCCGGCAACTGATCGACGCGCAGCCGGAGCTTCAAGTGGTCGCGGTGTGCACGGACTTCGACTCCCTGTTAGCCGCCGTCGAGCAGCACAAGCCGGACGTGGTCCTGACCGACATTCGGATGCCGCCAACCGGCACCGACGAGGGCATCCGGGCCGCCGAGCGCCTGCGCGAGTCGCACCCACGGATGGGCGTGGTCATCCTGAGCCAGTTCAGCGAGCCGGATTATGCCCTGGCGCTGTTGCAGAAGGGCGCCGCGGGCCGCGCATACCTATTAAAAGAGCGCGTCTCCGACATCGAGCAGCTGGTCACGGCCATCCGCGAAGTGGCGAACGGCGGCTCCGTCATCGATCCCAAGGTGATCGAGGGGCTGGTGGCGGCGAAGGTTCGCAGGCCCCAATCGCCGCTCGCCGATCTCACCCCGCGGGAACACGAGGTCCTCGCGCTCATGGCGCAGGGAAAGAACAACGCCGCGATCGCGGCCAAGCTCTTCCTCACCGAGCGCGCCGTCGAGAAGCACATCAACTCGATCTTTTCCAAGCTCAGCCTGGCCGAGGAGAAGGACACGCACCGTCGGGTGCGAGCCGCGTTGCTCTACCTCTCGGAATCGAAGGCGTAGTCATGCCGGCACCATCGGCCCGCAGCCGGGTGTGCAACGTCCTGGTGATCGGTACGGGCGCCGCCGGACTGCGCGCGGCGATCGCCGCGACCGAGGCGGGAAGCCAGGTGCTGGTGGTTGGAAAGCGGGACCGCCTCGATGCCCATACCGTTCTGGCGGCGGGCGGCATCAATGCGGTGCTGGGCACACGCGATCCGCAGGACTCATGGGAGCAACACTTCGCCGACACGTTTCGCGAAGGCTACTTCCTCGGCCATCCCCGGGTGGTCGAGATCATGGCCCGCGAGGCGCCGGACGCGGTGCGTGAGCTCGCCGATTGGGGCTGCCAGTTCGCGCGGCTCCCCGATGGCCGGCTCGATCAGCGCTTTTTCGGCGCACACAAATATCGGCGCACCTGTTACGCCGGTGACTACACCGGTCGTGCCGTCCTGTACACCCTCGCCAACAAAGCACAGCAGCTCGGCATTCCGGTGATCGAGGATCAATACATCTCGCGTCTTCTCGTCGCCGACGGCGTGTGTTTCGGCGCGTATGGTTTCGACCTCGTGTCCGGGGAGCGGACCGTTTTCGAGGCGGACGCGGTGGTGCTCGCCGCTGGCGGCCACACACGACTCTGGCGCCGCAGCTCCTCCCGACGGGACGAGAACTATGGCGAGGGAATGTTCCTGGCGCTCGAGGCGGGCTGCCGGCTGATGGATATGGAGCTCGTGCAGTTCCATCCGACCGGGATGGTGATGCCGGAAGAGGTTGCGGGAACCCTGGTCACCGAGGCCGTCCGCGGCGAGGGCGGGCATCTCTACAACCGCGACCACGAGCGGTTCATGAAACGCTACGACCCCGAGCGCATGGAGCTGAGCGCCCGCGATCGCGTCGCACTCGCCATCTACACCGAGATCATGGAGGGCCGCGGCGGCCCGAACGGCGGCGTCTTTCTGGACATCTCGCATCTTCCGAAGGACGTGATCCTCGAGAAGCTGCCCAGGATGTATCGCCAGTTCATCGAGTACCAGATGCTGGACATCTCGAAGCAACCGATGGAAGTCGCACCGACGGCGCACTACTCGATGGGCGGCATCGTCGTCGATCCGGACACGCACGTCACGGACGTCATTGGCCTCTTCGCCGCTGGGGAATGCACCTCCGGGTTGCACGGGGCCAACCGCCTCGGAGGCAATTCCCTTGCCGAGACGGTCATTTTTGGCCGTCGGGCCGGAGCCGCCGCCGCCGCGCATTCGCAGGAATCCGAAGTCCAACGTCGCTCCAAGAAGGCGGTGCAGCAAGCAGAAGACGATGTGAAGAGTCTGATCAAACCGGGCAGCGAGTTGGCCCGACCCCTGCAGCGGGCGCTTCGCGATCTGATGTGGGAGCACTGTGGGGTCGTTCGCGATGAGGCAAAGATGCGGGAGGGGCTTGGAAAACTCGGCGATCTGGCGCAGGCCGCGGAGAGCGTCGACATTCGCCCCGGGCAGGAAGGGTGGGTCGAGCTCGAGCATGTGCTCGATCTGCGGGCGGGGTTGCGTACGGCGGAGGCGACGCTTCGCTGCGCGCTCGAGCGCCGCGAGAGCCGTGGAGCCCACACCCGATCCGATTTCCCGGCGCTCGATCCGAGCCTGGAGCGCAACTTCTACACCCGCGCGGAGGGCGCAGACAGGCCCTTAACGGTCTCGAGCAAGCCAGTTCCGGCAATTCCAGCAGCTCTGAAGCGGATGCTCACCGACGAGGAAATGGAGGTCGCCGGAAGGCTGCTCGAATAGCGCTCGCATTCCCCTCCCCCGCTTGCGGGGGAGGTCAGGGTGGGGGCTGCCACCCCCAGCGGCTCGTGTTTCCACCATGGACCGTGGTCGCCTCAGCCTCTACGCTTATGGTGCTAGCGAACGCATCGCGAGAGGAGGTTGGCCATGCGCTATGAATCGTCGACAACCTCGGTTTCCTGGATCCCCTCCGAGGCGATTCCAGGAATGATGCGACTGCCGTTCGACCTGGGTCCGGTGCACTACGACGACCCACCGAGCGACCAGCTGACCGACATCGAGGCGTTGTCTCGCTCCGGCGCCGTCCGCTTTATCAACCAGCTGCGCGCCTGGGTCGAGGTCGAGAACGGCTGGATCGTCCGACACGGCCATTCAGGCCGGGGCTGGATCGGGAAGACCAAGCTGGGATTCGGCTCGCGCAAGATCCTCTTCTCCGCGATCGGCATGCGCGACCTCCAATCGGAGCCTGAGGTCGGCAAATTGTCCGTTCGTTTTGTCCAAACGAGTGGCGGACGGGTCGCGATGCCGCTCCCTCGAAAGCTGAACCGTCCACCGTTCGTTCAGGTTATGCCCCCGCTCGTCTGGACCACCCTGGCGCTCACCATCAACGCGGATGGCTCATCGCAGGCCGAGGTTGTCGGCGCCAGTCCCTTCCCCAGGCATTGGATCTACGACGATTCCTTGCGACTTGCCAACAAAGTTGCGGTCACCGATTTCAAGAGTTGGTCCGGTGACATCTTCGGCGAGCGCACCCCATGGGGCGCGGAAGATTCGCCTGCCTTTGTGACCGAGGTCGAGACGGCGCTCGAGCGCGAGCTGTCGCAGACAATCATGCGCGGCGGAACCAAACCCACGATCCGGAAGCTCAAGAGTGGCGAGGCTCTGGTCGAGCAGGGTCAAGCCGGCGACGAGCTATTCCTGCTGCTCGACGGTGTGCTCTCGGTTGACGTCGACGGAAAAGCACTGGCCGAAGTTGGACCGGGCGCCATCCTGGGCGAGCGGGCCTTGCTCGAAGGCGGAAAACGAACGGCAACGTTGCGCGCGCTCACCCCAGCTCGAATCGCTGTCGCGAGCGCTGACCAGATTTCGCCCGAAGCCCTCGCCGAACTGGCCTCCGGCCACCGCCGTGAGGAGAACTAACTACCCTGGTGTTTCCCTCCCCCGTTTACGGGGGAGGGTCCGGGTGGGGGCATGGTCCTCAGCGGAATCGTTCCCTTGACGGTTGTCCCACGACCGGGGTAGGAGTCGACGCGAAGCGCCCCGCCGACGGCACCAACGCGGTCCATCATGTTCGTCATGCCGGCGCCGCGCCCCTGGGACGTGGGCTCAAAGCCGGCCCCCGTATCGTGGACTTCAAACACCAGCGTGTCATTTTCCTGCTGGATGCGCACG
>Ga0307477_10000578_pt1 | contig 39280 bp, 39 predicted proteins | sample atmos_gasesECM2C_FD_203316 | JGI IMG/M metagenome (GOLD analysis project Ga0307477, IMG submission 203316) | Hardwood forest soil microbial communities from Morgan-Monroe State Forest, Indiana, United States - atmos_gasesECM2C_515 | ecosystem: Environmental > Terrestrial > Soil > Temperate... | reverse complement strand
TTGCCCCAGGTGTGCACGATGTGCTTGGCGTGGTTCACCTCGATCACGCGGTGGCTGTATTGATCGCTGATCAGGGTGTGACCGTGTCTCATGCGCACAGCGCGCGTGGGCAGCGGGCCGGTGCCTCGCGGCAGGTTGCAGTCTGCACCGCTGCAGGTGAAGTACTCCCACACCACGTTCGAATCTCGATCAATCTCGACGATACGGGAGTGGTTCGAATCCGTGATCAGCGTGTGGCCGTTCTTCAGCCGGCTGGCAAAAGCCACGCCACTGACCGGATCGTTGATCGTCGGGTCGCCGCTGCCGTATTGCCAGACAATGTTGCCGCCCAGCGGGGGCGTGGGCGTAACCTCGAACGCGCGATTGTTATTCTCGTCGCAGATCAGAACGTTACCGTTCTCCAAAAGCTCGGCGCAGTTCGGGTTGTTGAGCTGGTTGGGACCGTTGCCGGAAACGCCCGTGGTGCCATATTGCCAGACGATTCCATTGGTTGCGACATCGACCTCAATGATGCGCTGGTTCGCCTGATCTGTGATAAGCACGTGGCGATTGGGAAGCCATGTGTTCTGCACGGGAGTGTTGAGTTGATTGGGGCCGCTGCCGCCGGGACCAAATGTCCCATATTGCCAAACGATGTTTCCCGCGTGGTCCACCAGGATCACGCGGTTGTCGGGGCAGCCGCTGGGATTGGTGCAGTTGGGCGCTTCCGGCTGACCGCCCGGGGTTCCGGTGCCAGCCATTAATGTGAACTCTCCGACGCGCTGGGCATCATTGACGCCGATGATCGACGCGGGCGAGAAGTCGCTTGGGCCCAGGCCAAAATGCCAGACAACGTTGCCCTGATGGTCGACTTCAATCACACGATTGTTGAATTGGTCGGCAATGAGGTAATGGTCGGCTGCCCTGGCCGGGGCGGAGCAAGCCATTACAACCGCTACCAACGCGGCGGAAAAAATGATCTTGATGGGAAGTTTCATGGGCACCCTCCGGTAAGAGACGGGCCGTTCGGTCCGGATAACTAGCCCGGAAAACCGAGTCCAGAAACCACCGGCCCAGTAACCCACGAAATTTAGACCGGGCACCCACTTGAGTTGTCAAAGAGTTGTCACAGAACAGTCACTTTCTTGTCAAAAGTTCCGCTAGATTCTTGCGCACCTTGGTGCCCTTGGCGCTCAGAGAGGTTACAGCTTATGCTGGAAAGTAGACTGAAAGGTTCAGTTCCGTTTGCAAATGATCTCGCTTCGTCTCTATACACTTGCGCTGGGCGCGCTTGCTCTGGTCCTCGCCAGCTATGCCCTGCTGCGCCGCAAACCCAAGACCGCGGACGACGTCGAGCGCGAACGGCGCGCCTGGCTGAGTACGGTCGGGCGCATCACCGACGGCACGGTGATTGATGTTCAGGAAATCGCGTTAGACACAAACCGCTCCGCTACCATGCTGATTTACCAATATGACGTAGCCGGCGTTTCCTATGAGGCCTCACAGGACGTCACCTATCTTCGGCAATGGATCAATCTACATTCGTGCCGGCTCGGCTTGCCGACCTCAGTGAGGTACGATGCTCGCAACCCCGGAAATTCCATGGTGATTTCAGAAGGCTGGATGGGATTGAGGCAGTAAGCGATCAAAGTTTGCTAATGGAGAGCCGGGCGCCCCGCCCGGCCGCGATGCTTTCAAAGCTATTGGACAGCCAACTAAATCAGAGTTTCCCCACCGCAGCCAGAACCATATAGAGAACTTGTGCCGTCGCCAGCCCAATCCAGATTCTCTGCCGAATACGCGAGCGGCGCAGATCGCGCAGCAGGTCGGCAGCGGTAGGTTCCGCGACCAGAGCTTCCCGCTTTTCCACCGGCAACGCCACCGGCTGCAGATTGGCTGGCCTCAAAACATCGGCCGCCTTCGGCTTGTCGGGATAAAACACCTTCGGCGTGTCCACGACTTCCGACCACAGGGGCAGCAGGATCCATGACTTCGGAATGATGTCCAGAATCGGCTTGGAAGTCAGATTGAGAGCCGGCATTGCTTCCGGCGAAACCCGATCGGCCAGATTCCGCAGCAGTGAGCCCCACCAGAAGTGGCTGAGTTGATCGGTGATGAGTTCACCGACATCGACGGGCTGCGATTCAAGTTCAAGCGGCGGCAGTGCTTCCGGTGAGATCACGTCTCCGATGTTGGTGAACACGGTGCGAAACCAAGGCAGGCGCAGACGCTCCCCAAGCAGCAGGCCGACGTTCACCGGCCGCGAAGTCAGTTGGAGCGGCGGTAACTTCTCGGGCGCGAAGGTATCTCGCAGATTGCCGACCAGCGACCTCCACAGCGGCCGCGTCAGGCTCGCCGGCGGGAGCAAATCCAGCAGAATGTCCGACTCTGTGGCCGTGGACTGCGGGTCGGGATACCAGGCTTCGGCGGCGTTTGAGCGGTAAGACATAGGAATTAAGATGACTCCGGGGCACGGCTCTGGCGGCGTTACAAGCAGGCCTCTACCAGTCCCATTAGCTATGTTAGATGCCGCACAGTGCATCTGTCACGCGTCTTTACCTACCTTTACGAGGCGCGGAAATCGGCTTTCGTCCCGTCCGTGGGACGGCACAAGCCTAATAAGCGCTAACTTAAGAATTACTTCCGGATAGCCCGTCGCTCGGCCAAATCCTCAACGGTTCTTGAGCCAACGATAAAGAATACGCCACATTTGGGCGCGGCGAGTGCCGATCGGATAATTCGTTCGCGGTCTAGGTGCCTCACCGAGTGTCGGCCTGTTCAGGACATCCCAGTGTTAGGCTCCACAGCTTTCTTAGGGTGGTCCAGCGCGGTTCTCAGGATCAGTTTTCCCTTGACACTGCGCGAAAGCGGAGCATAATTTGCGGCATATCGCCTGCCTAGACGAGCAAAGTTCTTGAGCTCGGCTATCGCTTGCCGCTTTTCCCGCCTCATCCAGGCGATTTGCACTCAACACGTGAGCGTTTTGGTTTTCCGGGCCGAACGTACCCAGCGGATAATTCAACGAAGCCAAGCAAATCTCGCGTGAGCGCAGGGAGGCCGACGATGTCCCCCGGCGGGCTTCTTCGATTGCTTGTTCCCGCACTGATCATCACCCTCGCGATTGCGGTGTCAGTACAAGCTCCGCTAGCCACCACGTCGGACAGCGCGAGCGACCCGAACGTCTTGACCAATCAATCCATCATCGAGATGGCCGCTGTCAAGCTGCCGGAAGAAATCATCATCACGAAAATCCAAACCTCGAAGACGAACTTCGACCCGTCAACTCCCGCGCTGGTTGAACTGAACACCGGTGGGGCGTCCGCCAATGTGGACGCGGGAATCACACGTCTGTGACGAAGGAGAGAACATGAAAAGACGACTAGGAAAGATCGCAGCAGCATTCTTTGTGCTTGTGCTAGCCACGGGCGCGGCCACCTGGGCGCAGGCACAGACTTTCACCGTACTTTACAGCTTCACGAACTCACCCGATGGGGCATTTCCGTTTGGGGGACTGCTCAGGGACGTCGCAACGGGCAACCTTTACGGAACCACCCTCAGTGGCGGCTGCACTGCCTACGGCTGCGGAACTGTGTTCAAGTTAGATCCCGCCACCAACCCGCCAACTGAGACAATCTTGTATAGCTTCGGGTCAGTGCCGTCGGGCCTCGACCCGCAGGATCCGTACGCAGCTCTGGTGATGGACACAGCGGGCAACCTCTACGGAACCACCCGCGATGGCGGCACTTTCGGAGTCGGAACCGTTTTCCGGCTCGATACCTCCGGCACCCTGACGGTGCTGCACGCCTTCACGACCGCCGGTACCGATGGAAATAATCCCTATGCAGGTTTAGTGATGGACACAGCGGGCAACCTTTACGGTACGGCGAACCCCTCGGTTTCAGCCCCCGGTGGCACGGTGTTCAAGATCCACACCCCCGACAACAGCTTTGCGGTTCTGCACACCTTTACGGGGGTTGATGGGGCTAACCCAACTGGGACTGTAATCCTGGACGGGGCGGGCAACCTCTATGGCACCGCCAGCGCGGGCGGCTCCGGCTCCTGCGTCAACTTCATCACAAATGAACAACTCGGCTGCGGGACCGTGTTCAAGCTTGACCTCGCCACCAACCCGCCAACTGAGACCGTCCTGTATAGCTTCAAGGGGGGTAGCGATGGGGACGGTCCCATAGCAGGTCTAATCACGGACGCGGCGGGCAACCTTTATGGCACCACCAGCGCGGGCGGCTCCCCCATCTCTGAAACCTGCAGTGGCCAGACGGGGGTGGTGGGCGGCTGCGGAACTGTGTTCAAGTTAGATCCCGCCACCAACCCGCCAACTGAGACCGTCCTGTATAGCTTCAAGGGGGGTAGCGATGGGGCGCTTCCGTACGCCGGTCTGGTGATGGACGCGGCGGGCAACCTCTACGGAACCACCAGCGAGGGCGGCCCCGGCACCTGTACCGGCAGAAACCAGGTTGTGGTCGGCTGCGGGACCGTGTTCAAACTTGACCCCGCCGGCAACGAGACCGTCCTGTATAGCTTCACGGGTGGCAGCGATGGGGCGTTTCCGCTCTACGGACATCTGGTGATGGACCCAGCGGGCAACTTTTACGGCACGGCGTCCTCCTTCTTGGCTTTAGGCGGCTTCGGTACCGTGTTCAAACTTACTGTCCAGACGCCGGCGCCCACGATCACCAGCATCTCGCCCACGAGCTCCATCGCGGGCGGGGCCGGTTTCACCTTGACAGTGAACGGCACGAACTTCATCAACGGTTCGACGGTCAACTTCAACGGGAAAGCCCGCACGACCACCTTCGTCAGCGCGATGCAACTCAGGGCGGCCATTCTGGCCTCTGACATCGCCATCGCCGGCATCTTCAACGTGACGGTGACCAACCCGGGCGACGGCACGTCGAACGCCGCGAGCTTTACGGTCCTGACACCGCAGCAGGCAGCGCAGGCCATCATCAACGCCGTGAATGCCCTGTTCTCCCAGGGAGTGCTGAATAAGGGTCAGGACAACTCGCTGTTAAAGACACTGCAACAAGCGATAAACCTGATGAGCGCAGGAAAGAAAGCTGGTGCGATTGGGAACCTCGATTCCTTTATCAGTGAGGTGAACGACTTGCTCAGCTCGGGAGTATTGTCCCCATCCCAAGCGGCGTCGCTGGTCAGCGCCGCTGAGAGTGTGATCGCGGCGCTCTCGTAGCCGAGATACGAACGCTGCTGTGCCGATCTTCTAGGTCTGCGGCTTTGGCCCAGAAGGGGCAAAACGGCGCGGTCAGGTTGCTCGTGGCGAGCAATACCGAGGTCAATGCCAAGGACAACCACGTTATGACGTCTGTGCACTTGGCGGCGGCTTTCGGCGGCTCATTCACCGGTTCTTTCACCAACGCTAATGGCGTCGTGCCCGGCTTTGTGGCGAGTCCGAACTTGTAAAATAACAAGGTTCCGGACGAGTGGTCAGCCAACCGCAAGTTACCCCTGGAAACCAGCCTGGACAGTCGACTTCTACCGCGACCTGCTTAAGTTAGCGCGGCCTGGGGGCAAGCCGCCACTCTACAGGTAGAGGACAAGCTCCTCCCCCCGAACGCTTCCTCCTTTAGTACATGGCCTTTGATGCCGTTGAGAACCGCCCTTGCGTTCAAGCACAATCACAAGGCTGATCCCCCATTTCCCCGCGGCTAAAAAAACGGGCCCGAAATCATGACCCGAAAAGGAAATCCGAAATGGAGAACCTGGATTGAGCGACCACTCACAGGCGGCAGCCAAAGCTTACCAGAGGCGTTTCTCCCGCCATCGTTTGGACGCGCGCATTCAGGTGTCGGTGTTTCGTGAGGGCGTGACGACAACATATTGGGGCCGAACCAGTGCCCTCGGCCAGGACGGCATCGGGGCGACCCTCAGCGGTCAATTACAAGCCGGCGAAGTTGTTTCCCTGGAGTTTCCCATCCCCCTCCCGCCTCACGTCATGAAGTTGCGCGCCGTGGTGCGTTATAGCGAAGGCCTGAGCTGTGGATTCGAGTTTCTGGTTATGACCACCGAGCAGAAACTCGTACTTCACCAGGTCTGCGTAGTGCTGGCGAATGCCTCCTGAATTCTTTCTGTTCGGCCAAAAACCTCATTACCGCCGTAACTAACGGCCAATAACCCAGCCCGCTTACCATCGCACTAGCCTCAGTGCATTCTGGGAAAGGACCGTATGGGTGAAAAAATCGCCGTGCCGCCGGTCTTCTCCCACATCTCCGATCCACCCCAGGCCCCTTCGCCCACGAACGGCAATGCCGCCGAAGTCCCCCTTTCAGTGGAGAAAGCCTACCTCGAACAGATCATCGAAAACGCGCCGGAGGCGATCAGTATTGTCGATCAGGAGCTACGCATTCTGCGTATCAACGGGGAGTTCACCCGCCTGTTCGGCTTTACCGCGAATGAGGTTGCAGGAAAGCGGCTCGATCTGCTCATCGTGCCTCCCGATCGCTACGCGGAAACCGCATGGATCGCCGAGTGCATCAAGACTGAAAGCAAACTTTCGCTGGAGACCCGGCGCCAGCGAAAAGATGGCTCACTGGTAGAGGTGCTGCTCTCAACCTCCCCTGTGATGCTGAGCGGCAAAAGAGTTGGCGCGTACGCCTCCTATCGCGACATCACCGAGCAGAAGCGTGCCGAGGAGTTGAATGCGGCCTTGTACGCCATCGCCGCGCGCAGCCAGTCCGCCGAAGATCTGCAACAGTTTTTCGCTGCCATTCACAACATCGTCGGTCAGTTGATGAACGCTCGCAACTTCTATATCTCGCTCTACGACCCGCAGTCTCAGCTGTTGAGCTTCCCCTACTTCGTCGACGAACAGGACCCCACCCCTACCCCAAAGCCTCTGGGTCGCGGCCTGACGGAATACGTCCTGCGTTCCGGTGAACCCCTGCTGGCGACACCCGCGGTGTTTGAAGAACTGGTGCGGCGCGGCGAAGTGGAGCTGATCGGTGCTTCGTCATTGGACTGGCTGGGTGTTCCTCTGAAGAGCGGCTCGACCTGCATTGGAGCCCTGGTCGTCCAGAGCTACAACGAAAACGCCCGCTTCGGAGAGCGCGATCGCGAGATTCTGAAATTTGTTTCGCAGCAGTTGGCCGCAGCCATCGAGCACAAGCGCTATGAAGAAGCGCTTCGCCGCTCCGAAGCCCGCTCGCGCTCTCTGATTTTGAGCGCGGCCTTCGGCATTTGCCGCTGCACGCTCGGCGGAAGATTCCTCGACGTAAATCCGGCGCTGATCACCATGCTCGGGTATGGTTCAGTCGAAGATCTTCTCCAACTGGATGTGAGGCACGAAGTCTTCGTCAATCCCCGGGAGTTGGGCCGGCTGGCCGAGGACTATCGCTACGCCGGAAGCCTGAATGGCGTCGAAGTTCAGTGGAAACGCAAAGACGGCCGCGTTATCATCGTGCGGCTCAGCGGCTGCGCCGCCAGTAGCACCGACGAGCCTGAAGGAGTGGTATTGGAGCTGATCGCCGAAGATATCACCGACCGGCGTCAACTCGAAGAGCAGCTTCGCCAGGCCCAGAAAATGGATGCGGTCGGCCGCCTCGCCGGCGGTGTCGCCCACGACTTCAACAACCTGCTGATGGTGATTAACGGATACACCGAGGTGTTACTGGAGCAGTCGGAAAAAGGCAGCGACACGCACCACAAGGTCCAGTCCATCCAGCAGGCAGCCGACCGCGCCGCTACCCTAACACGGCAGTTGCTGGCTTTTAGCCGCAAGCAGCTCCTCGAACTTAAGGTGATCGACGTCAACTCCGTCATCGGCGACATGGAGCGCCTGTTGCGGCCCCTAATTGGCGAAAACATTGAATTGATCACGCGCCTCTCCACTCAAACTGGACACACCCGCGCCGACGCCGGCCAGCTCGAGCAGGTCATCATGAACCTGGTCGTCAACGCCAAAGACGCCATGCCCGAAGGCGGCAAGCTCACCGTGCAAAGCTCCGACGTTACCGTGCGCCAAAACTTCAGCGAACACCGTTTTATCCAGCACGGGCGCTATGCCGTAATCTCGGTTGCCGATACCGGCCACGGCATGGACGCAGAAACTCAATCCCGCATCTTCGAGCCGTTCTTTACCACCAAGGAAAAAGGAAAGGGCACCGGCCTCGGCCTCTCCACCGTTTACGGTATCGTCAAGCAGAGTAATGGATACGTGTTCGCCGAAAGTGAGCCCGGAGCGGGCACAACTTTCTACGTTTATTTGCCCCGCGTCGAGGAATCCGCCGAAGAGCTGGCCCCGGCCAAGCTCCAGGAGAACGAAGCGGGCGGATGCGAAACCATCCTGTTAGTGGAAGATGAGGAATCCGTGCGCGAACTGGTGCGCGTGACCCTCGCCTCTCGCGGCTACAACGTCCTCGAAGCCGAAAATGGCGAGTGCGGCCTGCGCATCGCCGAGGCCTTCGAAAAACACATCGACATCCTTATAACCGACGTCATGATGCCCGGCATCGGCGGCCGCGAACTCGCCCGGAAGCTGCTCTCGCTGCGTCCCGGCATCAGCGTCCTGTATCTTTCAGGCTACACGGAAGATGCCGTCGTCACCCAGGGCGCGATCGGCCCCAGCATCGCGTTCCTGCAAAAGCCGTTCACTCTTCAGAACCTAGCCAAGAAAGTCCGCGAAGTCCTTCGCTCCCGATCTCTCCCGGCATCCGCCTCCAAGTCAATCGCCAAATCAGCTTCGAACTGACCTGGCTTGTGGAGCGCCGGCGCCCTCGCGCGGCCACCATACTGCTCGAAGGGCGAGACACCCGTTCCTCCGCCACCAGCGATTGCAACTTTTTCCCCGTCCCCGAGTCCTATACTAAGTGAGGGGTGAGCAATGCTGATCGGGAAACCGGCTGCGATTCCATCTTCGGAAATTACTCCCAAAGCGACCTACCTGAACCGGCGCAACTTCCTCGCCGGCGCAGCGATCACCGGAGCGGCCGCCGTCACCGGTGTCGCCTTCCGTGATTTTGCCACGCCCTCACTCGCCGCCCACGCCAACGCCAAGATTGACGGCCTCCAGAAAAGCTCGTTCAGCACCACGGAAAAAGAAACGCCATATAAGGACATCACGACCTACAACAATTTCTACGAATTCTCCACCGATAAAGACGGCCCCGCCGACCTCGCAAAAAATTTTAAGACGCGTCCCTGGACGGTAACTATCGACGGCGACGTCAAGAAAAAGCAGGTGCTCGACGTCGACACAATCATAAAAATGGCTACTCCCGAAGAGCGCATTTACCGCCATCGCTGCGTCGAGGGCTGGTCGATTGTCGTGCCCTGGGTAGGATTTTCCCTGAGCGAACTGATCAAGCGCGCCGACCCACTGCCCAAAGCAAAGTTCGTCGAGTTCACCACCTTGTACGATCCCAAACAAATGCCCGGCCAGCGCGCGAGCTTCCTGAAGTGGCCGTACGTCGAGGGTCTTCGTATGGACGAGGCCATGCATCCGCTCGCTCTGCTTTGTTTCGGTTTGTACGGCGAGGCGCTTCCGAATCAAGACGGCGCCCCACTCCGTATCGTAATTCCATGGAAGTACGGATTCAAAAGCGCGAAGTCAATCGTCCGCATCCGCTTCACTGGCGACCAGCCCCTGAACACCTGGCAAGAGGCGGCTCCCCGCGAATACGGTTTCTATTCGAACGTGAATCCAAACGTCGACCATCCGCGCTGGAGCCAAGCCAAGGAACGCCGCCTCGGGGAATTCCTAAAGCGCCCGACCCTGATGTTCAATGGCTACGACCAGGTGGCAAGCCTCTACTCCGGCATGGACCTGAAAAAGAATTTCTAGAATTTGCTCGTGTAGGGACGGACGCATTCGTCCGTCCAAGCCGAGCGCAGCTCGGCAAGTGGAGAGACGGGCGCCCTCGCCCGTCCAGCACGAGCATAGCTCGGCAGCCGCCTGCGTCGACAACAATTGCGGCTTCCCTGTAGATTGCAAGATACAAAGCCGAAATGACTTTGCCAATGAAGTTGCGTCTGACAAAAATCGCGATCTTTCTCGCCGCGCTGATTCCGCTGGAACGCCTGGCGTGGAAAGCGCTGCATGCCGGCCTCGGCGCCAATCCCATCGAGTTCATCACGCACTCCACCGGCGACTGGACGCTCATCCTCATACTCACCACTCTCTCCATCACGCCTCTCCGCCGGATCACCCGTCAGTACTGGCTGATCGGCGTCCGCCGCATGATCGGACTCTTCGCATTCTTCTACGGTTGTCTCCATTTCACCACCTACATCTGGCTCGACAAGTTCTTCAACGTCCATGAAATGTTGAAAGACATCGTCAAGCGCCCTTTCATCACCGTAGGATTCTCCGCCTTCGTCCTCATGATCCCCCTGGCCCTGACCTCGACTGCATGGTCGATTCGCCGCCTCGGCGGAAAAAACTGGCAGCGTCTGCACCGCCTGATCTATCTCACGGGAATCCTCGGGGTGGTGCATTACACATGGCTGGTAAAGGCCGATCTCCACAAACCGATAGAGTACGGAGTCGTGCTCAGCGTCCTGCTGCTCTACCGCGTGGGAGTCTGGGCGTCGGAAAAGCGCAGACAAGCCATTCCAACCCCGGCTCGAAGCCAGCCCGAAATCACCAATCGTCTAGTGTAGAGACGGGGCTCGCCCCGTCTCGGCCCGGGGAAACGCTCCCGCCGATTTTTCCTTCCGAAACTTTCTTCTAAAATCCGGGTTAGCGCATCACAAGAATTCGCATCTTAAGAATTAGAAATTAAAAACAGGAGTGTCTCATGCATCCCCTTGCTACCTCGAAGCGTGCCAGAGGTGTGCTCATGGCCCTGGCCGCGATGACCAGCATTTCTCTGGCAGTTGGCTGCGGCTCCGGCATCGGAATAATCCATTCCCTCGGCGGCGGCTTCAGCAAGTCGAGCTTGAAGGGGCAGTATGTGATCTCGCAGACCGGGATCGGGGTCAACCAGGCGGGGAACGGAGTCAATGCATTTTCCGAGACCATCGTTTTCACGTCCGACGGCAGTGGCAACATAACCGTCACCGTGGATGACTTCGATCAGGTCGGCGGACCATTCGTTCTGTCGTCGTCCGAAACCGGCACCTACAGCATCGCTAGCGATGGTACCGGGGCGCTGTCTTTCGGCGGTTCGAATTACGCGATCACCATGATCGACGACAGCCATTTCTATATTATCGAGAAGGATTTTTTCGCAACCGCGTCGGGTTTCGGCGAGAAGCAAGATACGACCGCTTTCACCGCCGCCCCGTCAGGTGCCTTCGTATTCAAGGCACACGAGATTGACACCAGCTCGCGGGTTGGAGGAATCTCTATCACCGCGGGTGTCGTCGCCGGCACCGAAGATCTTCTCAGCCTCGGATCCCTTTCCTCGAACATGCCTATCACGACCTCGGCAGCTATGACCGTGCCTGACGCCAATGGCCGTGGCACATTCACCCTGACCGACGGGAGTTCGTTCCATTACTACGTCGTAAATTCAGGCAAGTTCTATATCATGTCGAACTCCGCTAGCGGCTCGCTCGAAATCGGCCAGGCAGAAACGCAGGTCGCTCCCGCTGGCGGATTCTCTCCAGCCACTCTCCCCGGCTCGTACGTATTCGGCAGTTCCGGTGACACAAGCGTCGGCGGGGCGGCGGGCATTCACTCGGCGGGCGTCTTTACCACCGATGGCAACGGCAATATCACGGCGGGCGCCGTCGACTACGTGCAGGATGCGACTGTGAACTCCAATCTCGCAGTCTCGGGCGGCACCTACACCCTCGCCTCCAGCGGCCGCGGAACCGTCAACCTGACTTTGGCCGGCGGCACCATCAGCCCGCAGATTTTCTGGACGCTCAATGGCACCCGCGCCTACTTCCTCGCCGACAGCACACTCGCGGTCGAGGATGGTACTTTCTCCCAGCAGCAAGGCGCTCCCTTCACCGCTCTCACCAGCCAGGCCGCTTTCGTTATGGATGGCTTCGATGTCGCCTTCAAAGACCGGGTCGGACTTTTCAAGCCCACTAACGGCGGCTTTAGCTGGAACCAGTCAGCGAACTCTTTCGATGCGACCACAGGCATCGGCAATCCGTCGACTCTCCCAACCAGCGGTACTTATCAGGTGAGTTCGAACGGACGTGTCACCGTGACCGTCAATGGCATAACCAGTAGCCTGGTCTTCTATCTGAGTTCAGCCAACACCGGATTCATGGTGCAGGAAGATGCCGACATAGGAGGAGCCTTCACGCAACAGGCCAGCCAGTAAGTTGTAGAGATGTAGTGCCGGGCGTACGATACTCAATCTGTATCGGTGAGGAAAACGCCGAACCAAGACTGGAGTTCCATTCCCCGATTTTGGAAAATCTTGTCAAGCCCCCGTTTTGGCGATTTTTCCCGTAAGTCGATGAGTTAGCTGGGAAAATAAACTCGGGAAAGTTGGCGGGGTAGGTTGGTTGGAATTGATATAATAGAACTATAGAGGCAAAAAAGGGTGCGGAGTTACTCCCGCACCCTTTGTCATTGTTAGTGTGTGCCCGCTAAGTCCTTATTCCGGAATACTTTGATATAAGTCCTTATAATTCAAAGACCAAGTCCGAAAATTCCGGCTAACTCCATGATTCCAGGAGACCAGGGGGAGGGGGGGTACCGGTACTAACTGGTAAACACCTCCCATTATCCATAGATTCTCTCCCCATTTCATACTTCCTACAGGAGCTACAAAAATGTCCTTGTCTCCGGTAACTGTTAAGCGCTGTCAGCAAATTAAGGTCAACGGCACGCAATGCGGCTCCCCCGCCCTGCGCGACGCTAAGCATTGCTATTACCATGTTCGCTACCATTGGCCGGAGTTGGACACTCTGCCAGACAACAACGAGTGGCGCAAACCTCTGCCGACGCTGGAGGATGCGAATTCCATACAAGTGGCGCTGGCCAACGTGATCGAACGTCTGATAATGCTGGAAATCGATCACAAGACGGCAGCACTGATGTTATATGCGCTGCAGATAGCGTCCATGAACCTGAAACGAACCTCGCTGGAACCGGAACTGCCGACGCAGGTAGTCATTGATCGTGAGTCGGTGGCAAACCGTCCGATTGGCGCCTCGGCGTGGTCCAGGGTCGAGGGACGCGAGTACGACGACCTGACCGGAGACGAGCCGCCCGCGAAAAAAACCGGCGACAAGCCCGAGAAGTCCGAGTTCAGTCTATTTCTCGGGCAGTCGAAAGCCTTGCAGGACTGAAGGACCACGACGGAGAGCACGGCTTTCAGCGGTAGCGTCAGTATGATTTCCACGCGTGATGCGCTCTATTGCGACCCGTGGCATGATGGAACCGTGCCGAAACACTCGGGCGCGAAGTGCGACTTCATACAAGTTGCCCGCGAGATTGTGGAGCAATCCCATCGGTGAGCAGATGGACGGCAAACCCCTTGAAACCGCACCGCCAGAGCGGTCGGAAAGGCGGCAAAAGCTAGAGCCAAAGACCTCAGACCAGCCAAACGTCGGGCAATCGCTAAGAAAGCGCCGAAATCCCGCTGGAAATCATCTAAGTAGCACCCACAACATATTGTGGTATACGTCTAACAGTGCCACATTTAGACGTTGACATAGCTCAGCAAAGTTGGCATTATGCCAACTATGGCAATGGCAGCCATCAAGACAGCTATCGCTCAGGACATGCTCCGAGACTGTTTAGGGGCCGGCGCATCGGTGATTCCGGGCTGTCATTTCCGCGAGGAACTTAAAAAAGAAGGTCTGACTATGCCCGCCGCTTGGCACGTCTTGCGTTTGGGCTGCATCACTAATCCTCCTGAACACGATGTCAGAACGGGAGATTGGAAATACAGTGTGGAGGGGTATGAGCCAGACGGGAAATGGCTCGTGATTGTGTTTTGTTTTCGGGCCGTGAACAAGGCGTATTTGATTACCGTTTTCTCCGTTCAGGCACGGGGGAGAGCCTAGCTAATGGGGAGACTTATGAAAAAACTATTGCGAACAGAGCCATGCAGTAATTGCGGCCACGCCGCGATCGTCGCAAGGGGTGATCACCGTTTCGACGACATGGGACTGCCCGTCATTCTAGGGAACATTGAGATCATCAAGTGCGCCGACTGTGGGACTGCGGAGCCGATGATTCCCCACATGAACGAGCTGATGGATACGCTCGCATTGGCGGTCATTTGCCAGCCTTGTAAACTCGGTGGCGATGAGGTACGGTTTCTGCGTACCTACGTCGGAAAGAGTTCCAAAGATTTTGCGGCGCTGCTACATCTCGATAAGACTACGCTGTCCAAGTATGAGAATGACGGGAGGGATATTGGTAAACAAACGGACAAGTTAATCCGTTTACTTACCTTGAACCTTAGTCCAGAACTGAATAAGAAAGTCAATCAGTTCCTCTCCATGATGGCGGACATTGACGATGACCCATGCAAGGAGCAGTCCGACATTCGCATTGATCCCGCAACTCTGCACTATCAGTACGCCTAGCCAAAACGCCCTTACCCTAAATGTTTCTAGGATAAGGGCGTTTTTATGCTTGACCCCACAGCCGCTGAGCTACTTAATCGCTTCCGCCGCGATCCTCTCCGTCACAAACGCCTCGATCACGTCGCCAGCCTTAATGTCGCCGTAGTTAGAGATCGAGATGCCGCACTCCATGCCGCTGGTAACCTGCGATGCATCGTCCTTGAAGCGCCTCAGCGACGCCACTTTCCCCTTGAACACGGCCACGTTATCGCGGAGCAGCCGCACTTCGGAATCGCGCTTGATGAATCCATCGCTCACGCGGCAACCGGCAATCGTCCCCACCTTCGGAATGCGGAAGGTCTCCAGCACGTCGGCGCGTCCCTGGTAAGTTTCTTTGATCGTCGGTTCGAGCAATCCGGTCATGGCGCGCTTGATCTCGTCCTGCAGTTCGTAAATGATCGAGTGCAGCCGTATGTCGACTTTTTCCTGATCGGCCAGTTCCTGCGCCTTGCGCTCCGGACGCACGTTAAATCCGATGATGATGGCATTCGACGCCGACGCCAGCAGCACATCCGTTTCCGTGATCGCGCCAATGCCCGACCGCAGCAACTTCAACCGCACTTTCTCGTTCGATAGTCTGCCCAGCAAATCGCCCAGTACTTCGACCGATCCCTGCACGTCGGCCTTCAGAATGACGTTCAGTTCTTTCATGCCCGCCGTCTTCAACTGCTCCGCCAGACCTTCGAGCGAGACTCGCGAACTCTTGGCGAGCGTGGCTTCGCGCGCTTTCTGCCCGCGGTATTCCGAGATATCGCGCGCCTTCTCGCGGTCGGTGACTACAACAAACTGATCGCCCGCCTGCGGCAGCCCTTCCAATCCAATAATTTCCACGGGTGTCGAGGGTGGCGCTTCCTTCAACGCCTTTCCACGATCGTCGAACATCGCGCGAACTTTGCCGTAGACATTGCCGACCACGAAGTTGTCGCCCGCACGGAGCGTGCCATTCTGCACCAGGATCGTCCCCACCGGACCGCGTCCCCGATCCAGTTTAGCTTCGAGCACCAAGCCGCTCGCCGCGCGTCCCGGAGTCGCTTTCAATTCCTGCAAGTCCGCCGTCAGCAGAATCATTTCCATCAGCAGATTGAGATTCGTTTTCTGCTTGGCGGAAACGTCGACGAACACCGTCTTGCCGCCCCAGTCTTCCGGCAGCAGCCCGCGATCCGCCAGTTGCTTCTTGACTCGCTCCGGCATCGCGCCGGGCTTATCGATTTTGTTAACCGCCACAATGATGGGGACTTCGGCGGCGTGCGCGTGATCGATCGCTTCAATCGTTTGCGGCATGACGCCGTCATCGGCCGCGGTGACCAGCACCACGATGTCGGTGGCCTTCGCGCCGCGCGAACGCATGCGCGTGAACGCTTCGTGACCGGGCGTATCCAGGAACACGATCTCGCGCCCGTAAGCTGGAGACGCCTTATCCGTGATGGCAACCTTGTATGCTCCGATATGCTGCGTAATGCCGCCCGCCTCGCCTCCAGCCACATTGGTCGAGCGGATTGAATCCAGCAGCGTCGTCTTGCCGTGATCCACGTGGCCCATGATTGTGACCACGGGTGGACGCGGCACCGCTTCCGCGCCTTCCTCTTTGCTCTCGGTTGCTTCAGTCGTATCTTTCGCAGCTTGCTCTTCGAAGGTGATCACTTCCGTATCCGCTCCGAAGAAGCGCGCCATTTCGCTGGCCAGCTCCGCGTCGAGCGTTTGGTTGATGGTCGCGAACACGCCCCGCACCACCAGCCGCGCAATCACATCCTTGGCGCGAATGCCCAGCTTCTCGGCCAGGTCTTTCACCGAGATTCCTTCTGTAATCGTGATGTTCCGCGTGATCGGCGCGGGTTCGTTGCTGATGGTCATCCGCGGCGGCGGAGTGTAGCCCTTCATCGGGCCTTCCTTCACTCCTCGCGGTACATACCTCTGCCCCGGTCGCCGGGCCGGACCACCCGGTCGGCTTCCCGGACGCGTCGGTCCCGGCGGCGGCAATCCTGCTCCCGGACCTACGCCCAACGGACGCGATCCCGCAGGAGCGACTCGCGTCGGATGCATCGGTCGCCGTTCCCCCGGACGAAGCGGTGGCCGCGCCGATCCCGGCGCTTGCGGCCGTGCCGTGCGCTGAAAAATTGGCTGCCCTGGGACAGGTCGTCCCGGCACCGGACGCGAAGCAGAACTCGGCGCAGACGCTCCCGGCGCAGCCAGAGGCGCCTTGTAGACTGGGCGTGGGCCGGTCTGCGGCATGATCATTCGCGCCGGAGGAGCAATCGGAGCCCCTGACTTCGCGGGAGCCGCGTCTTGCATCTGCGTGACGTTATTATGCGCCGGAGACTGCGTCGCTGGACTCGTAGCCCGCGGCGGAACGGAGATGACAGGCGGTGCCGTAGTCGCGCTTGTAGCAGCCGGTGCGGTCGCGGCGGGTGGTGTCAAGGGGACTCTGGGCGGAATCACGACTACTGTCGGCGGCCGATATCCGGCAGCTACCGAAGCGGGCGTCACCATTCTCGGCGTTGGCGGCGCAGGCGCGCCAGCCGCTGGCCTGGGCGGCATTGCCTTAGGCGCCCCTGCCTTCGCTTCTACCGCTGACTTCTCAACCGGCGGGGGGACTGGTGGGCGCGCGGCGGGATGCTCGGCTACTCCCTTTTGCTGCGTGATGGCGCGCAGCACGTCTCCAGGCCGCGAAATATTCGATAGGTCGATCTTGGTCTTTATTCCTTCGTCGCCATGGGCGGCACGCGAAGTCTTCGCGGAACTTGGCGCTCCCTCGGAGCGGCCGCGGAGATGCTTCCGCACCAGTTCCGCTTCGTGATCTTCCAGAGAACTGGAGTGCGTTTTCTTCTCCGTAACACCCACCGTGGTCAGCACGTCAAGAATTTCCTTGCTCTTGACTTCCAACTCACGGGCCAGATCATTGATTCGAATCTTACTCATCCGCTGTCGTTTCCTCTTCTTGTCCCGCTAATTTCGCGTATCTAAGCTCGCATGTCTAACCTCGTGTGACCAACGTTTGACGAATCCCGCGCGTTCGGTTCGGATGCAACTCCGAACTCGCCACGCTCCCGGTTCAGCTCTGCTTGTCTTCCGCGGCTTCTTCGGTCGCAGATTCGGCGGTAGCGGCGTCTTCAGTCGCCGCTTCTTCAGTTGAAGGTTCTGCGACTTCTTCTGCCGCCGCTTCGACAGACTCCGCTTCGGCGGCCAGCACGTCCGCTTCAACCGAGCCCTCTGCCAGCGATTCCTCGCTGAAAGCCGCTTCGGCGGCGGCGTCTTCAGTGCCCTCCGGTTCGGCGGCGGCTACTGCCTCGCCGCCATCCAGACTGGCAAAGTAATTATTGACCGCAATACTGATTTTTTCCACCGTTTTCGGGCCAATGCCTTCAATCGCTTCCAGTTGCTCCGGCGTCATATCGGCCAGCGACTCCACCGTGTTCACGCCCGCCGCCTTCAGTTTCTCGACCAGCCCCTCGCCCAATCCGGTAACAATCTCCAGCGGAGTTACGGTCTGGGTGACCAGCGCCGACATCTGCTGTTCCACTTCCTGCCGCTTTTCTTCCTCGCTCTTGATGTCGATCTTCCAGCCCAGCAGCTTCGCCGCCAGCCGCACGTTCTGCCCTTTTTTCCCGATCGCAAGCGAGAGTTGCGTATCGTCGACCACCACTTCCAAATGTTTGTCCGTCGCATCCACAATCGTTACGCGGCTGACTTTCGCCGGTTGCAGCGCCTTCTCCGCGAACGTAACCGCATCCTCGTGATACTCGATGATGTCGATCTTTTCTCCGCGCAACTCGCGGATGATCGACTGCACCCGCATACCCTTCATGCCCACGCAGGCTCCGACCGCATCCACGTCCTTGTCCTTCGACATCACCGCGATCTTCGTGCGCTCGCCCGCTTCCCGCGCGATCGCCCGGATCACGACCGTGCCGTCATAAATTTCCGGCACTTCGGTCTGGAACAGATGCTGGACTAATTCCGGCGCCGAGCGCGAAGCGATCACGCCCGGACCTTTCACGGCCTTTTCGACCCGCACGATCACCACCCGAATCCGCTCGCCCACCGCAAACGATTCCAGCCGCGACTGCTCCTTGCGTCCCATGCGTGCTTCGGCCTTGCCGATATCGAGAATCACGTCCGGACCCTCAAGCCGCTTCACGGTCGCATTCACAACCTCGTTCACATGGCCGATGTATTCGTTGTAAACCGTGTCGCGTTCCGCTTCACGCACTTTCTGAAAGATGACTTGCTTCGCAAGTTGCGCCGCAATCCGCCCCAGAATCCCTTCTGTCACTTTCGGGATCAGGAGCTCTCCGCCCGCTTCCGCGCTCGGATCCAGCTTCCGTGCCTGCTCGACGGTTACCTGAAGATTCGGATCTTCCACCTGCTCCGGATTCTCGACGATCGACTTCACCGCATACGCGCTGATCTTCCCGCTCTCTTTGTCGAGCACCGCGCGCAAGTTCTCTTGCGTCTTGTAGTACTTGCGCGTGGCCACCACAATGGCGTCCTCGACCGCGCTCACTACAATCTGCGGATCAATGCCCTTCTCCCGGCTGACCCCTTCGATAATGTTGTAAAGCTCACTAGCCATAAAAGTTCAGGTCTCAGGTCTCAGGTCTTAGGTGTCAGGTCTCGGAACTTGCTTTTCCTGAGACCTGACGCTTGGCACCTGACACCTTGCTCCCTAGATTTCCGGTACCAGATTCGCTTTCTCTACGTTCCGTAGCTCAATCTCAACGTTCAGCGACTCGCCCTCTTTCGGGCGCATCTTCTTCTTACGCGCCGCGCTCAAATCCAGCAGCAGCTTTCCGTTCTCGAAGCTTTCCAGCTTCCCTTCAAAATGCCGGTTGTTGTTCACCGGCTCCCGCGTCATTAATTTCACGCGATGTCCGCAGAAGCGCTCAAAATCCGCCGCCTTCGTCAGCTTGCGATCCAGTCCTGGAGAAGAAACCTCCAGCACATACGATCCACCCGGAAACGCATCTTCAACGTCGACGATCGTCCCGAACTCCCGGCTGAACTTCGAGCAATCCTCGTGCGTCACGCCGTCCGGACGATCCGCCGCAGGCAACGCCCCGGGCCGGTCAATAAAGACGCGTAGCGTGCGGTGCTTACCTGACCCGCACACCTCCACTTCGACTACTTCCAGCCCGCTCGAGCCCGCCACCCGCTCGGCAATCTGCCGGACCTTATCCAGATCAAAAGCCATGTTTTCAGCAATTTGCGCCGGAGTCGCCGCGCCAGCCCATTCCCGATGATCGGCCCAACTAAAAAGTGGGCTTTCGCCCACTGGTGTGCTTCGACAATCCTGGCACTACGACACAACAGTTTTCGTTATTAAATATACGCCGCCGACACGGAAAACACAAACTTAGGATGCCTTACGTCAAAGAGCAGAACATCGCTTCCTGTTCAGTCAAAACTTCGCCCATATCCGCGTGGGAGCGGCCCGTGCAAGGGGGTGCCGTCGCCCGTCAAAGCCCGAGCGAGGCTGGGCAGCGAGTCGGGCACCCGCAAGTGAGGATGCACCAGCCTCTTCCCGCTTATGGAGGTATCTGAAGTAATCTTGCCGTCGCCTCGCCCATCCCCCAAACTTCTCCTGATGCGCTTTTCTCGCGCCCATCTCGCCATTGCTCTGGGCTCCGCTGGCCTGCTCGTGCTCGTGTTCCTTGGCTACGTGTACTGGCTCAGCAACCAGCCGCCGGTTCTGTCGCGCTCCGAGGAACGCGACCCGCTCACCCAGCTGCCGATCAGCATCACCATGAATCCGTTTCGCGATCGCACCATCGAACGCACCGCCAATAGCTTTATCTCGGAGATGCGCGACGGCAACTGCCGCAAACTACTCGCACAGTGGGAAAAGGACTACCGCAGAAAGCGCGCCGACTTTTTATGCAACTCCGAAGCCCAGCACCCACTGATTTCGTGGAACCTGGTGGAATGGGAAGACGCCCCGCCCCTGGTGATTCTGCAATACAAAGGCCAGCGCTACAGCAACTCCAGCCAGTCCGCAACCTACAAAGATCTTTTTTCAGTAACCGAAGAAAAGAGAGATTCCGGCTGGACGGTTACGAAGTACGATTCCTTCTACTGATATTTTTCTGGCAGATTCGCGGTCAAACAGCGCCTGGCGGCAGGCTGATTGAAAACGCCGGGTCGCCCTGCTGGCGGAATCCCACAAGCTGAAGCGTCCCGGCTTCCCCCCAACGCTCGATGATCCAAACACTTCCGATGGATCACTTTCGATGGGATACTTCTATGGATTACTTCGTGACGGCGTGAGCCGCCGCCTCCTGCGCCAGTAGCCTCTTGGCCTGCAGATCGCCAGAACCGGCTTCCTTCGTGGTTTGGGCCTGCGTCTCGGTCGCTTCCTGCAGAGCTTGGGCAGCGACGCTGATCCTAACTGTATCCGTGGCTGCGGGCTGCGGTTTCGCCGATTGGCGTGCTGCCGGAGGCTGAACTGCAGCCTGGGCACGGACTTGCGGCGGACTAGTTAGTGGACTGACCATTTGTGAGAACCCCCAATGTTCTTGATCGGCACAGGGGGTTATTCACTTTAGCTTCGCATCCTGAGCAACACGGCAGGCGACTGACAAGTAGGTTGGTTCTAGTAACTGAGTACTGGTTACTAGGATTTGAGTTAGGGCAATTCTCGGCGCACTCTGCATCTCGGCGATGAACAGCTTACCCGCCGATATGCACCATCGTCCGCGACGCCGGGACAAATCCAGGCTCCCCAATATGGTGCCGTTCTTCTTTCTTCTCCACCACCTTCACAATGAACTCCGCGAGCTTCTCGTCCGTCGCGCCGCGCCGCATCAGTTCATGCAGGTCGTGATCCCACACGGAAAATAAACACGTACGCAGCTTACCGTCCGAGGTGATGCGAATCCGACTGCAGTGTCCGCAGAACGGATGCGACACCGGGGCGATGATTCCAATTTCGCCCACACCATCAGAGAAGCGATATCGCCGCGCCGTTTCGCTGCGCTCGTGCGCAATCTCCTCCAGCGGGAGATACTCCGACATGCGCGCGAGAATCTCATCGAGCGTAACTACAATTTCCGGAGTCCAAACACGGTCCTCTTCGAGCGGCATGAATTCGATGAAGCGCACTACCACCCGCTCTTCCCGCGCGAACTTTCCAAAGTTAACGATTTGATCTTCATTGAAGCCGCGCAGCAGCACGCAATTGATCTTTACCGGATCGAGCCCCGCCCGCCGCGATGCGCGAACTCCCGCCAACACGCTCTCGTATCCATTCGGCACACGCGTAATGCGCGCAAATCGCACCGGATCCACCGCGTCCATGCTGATCGTCACGCGATTAAGTCCCGCGTCTTTCAGCGGCTGCGCGATCTCAGCCAGCAGGTGGCCGTTCGTCGTCAGCGCGATTTCAGGCTTCTTACCGTGCGCGGTCCGCAGCTTCGCGAGGTTCCGCACAAATTCCACGATGCCCTTGCGCAGCAGCGGCTCGCCACCCGTCAGGCGAATCTTCGTGATCCCGAGCCCAACCAGTATCCGCGCCATCCGCAGATAATCTTCGAATGGAAGTTCCGCATACGCCGCGCCGTTTGTCCCCGTCCGGCAGTACACACACTTATAGTTGCAGCGATCCGTGATCGATATCCGCAGGTCGTGGATCGAGCGCCCGAAATTGTCAGTAAGGTTCAGCATTTAGCCATTAGCACTTAGCCTTTAGCCCTTAGCCAGGCACCGAACCGGTTCGGCTAAATGCCAAATGCTAATTGCTAAGCGCTAAATTCCACGAAAGGAAGCAAGCGGGCAGACACAATCCCAGCGAGCGTTTCCTTTCCAACACGGGAGGCGCAGACGTTTCCAGCCGCACCCTCGGATCGCGCTTGTCAAACGGCGCGACCCTCGCCCCCGAGGCCAGTGAATCTCTCAGGCCACGGGGATCGGAAACTCGATCATCATTATAGATGCCAAAGCCGCACTTCTGGAAACAGCTTCTTGCTGGGGAAACGTATCCCTCCACCGGACTGTTAAACTCTCCGCATGAAAGCTCTCGTCATCACTCGTTTCGGCGGGCCCGAGGTTCTCGAATTGCAGCAGGTCCACGACGCGCATCCCGCGCCGGAACAGGTTGTAGTGAAAGTGGAAGCGGGCGGCCTGAACTTTGCCGATCTGATGACTATGGACGGCGGATACGCCAACACTCCCAAGCCGCCGCTCACTGTTGGCCGCGAATTCGCTGGCGTCGAATTAGCCGGCAACGACGAGCCCACTGGACGCCGCGTGATGGGCTACACGCAGTGGGCTGCCTTCGCCGAAAAAACTGTGGCGCATCGCAACCTCGTCTGGCCCATCCCTGAAAATTGGACCGCCGAACAGGGCGCCGCCTTTCCGGTAAATTTCTTCACCGCCTATTTCGCTTACTGGAAGGCCGGCCTGCTCGTCCCCTCGAAAGATAAGGCTTCCAGTTCCCGCGTCCTGATTCACGCCGTCGCCGGCGGAGTCGGCACCGCTGCCGTGCAGATCGGAAGAATTCTCGGCATCGAAATGTACGGAACGTCTTCTTCGGAGGACAAGCTCGCCCGAGTCCGCGAGCTCGGCCTGCAACACGGCATCAATTACAAGCAGCGCGATTACGCCGATGCAATTAAAGACCTCACGCGCGGCGAAGGCGTCGACGCGGTCTTCGAAATGCTGGGAGGCGAGCACGTAGCAAAAAGCGTCAAATGCGTGCGCGACTTCGGACGCGTCATCGTCTACGGCGCAGCGACCGGCGAAACTCCTCGACTCGACACCCGCATTCTCTACGCGAAAGGCGCCAGCGTCCATGGACTCTGGCTGTCGTATCTCAGCCAGAACCGCCCGCTCATGGAATCCGCCTGGATGCAGCTTTCAGAATGGGTCGCAGCCGGCAAGCTCCATCCCGTGATCGGAAAAGTCTTCCCGCTGGAGCAGGCGCGCGAAGCCTACACGCTGATGCAGGAAGGTAAGAATTACGGCAAGATTGTGCTGAAGATTGGTTAGCAACTCTCCGCACTCTCTATAGGTTTGTCATCCCGACTCTGAGCGAAGCCGAGGGGGAGGCATCCGCAGTTCGTCAGCGTCTACTGAGCTCCTAACAAAACACCTCAACCCTGTTACTCCGGCAACGCGCACATACGTTGCTAACCCGGCAAGCGCCCGCGCGTCCAATAAGCACGTTCGCAACAAAAAATACTTCGCAAAGAAAAAATAAAATCGGGAACTTACTCAAACCGAGATTCGTATCCTGTAGCGAACCAACATGGGGTGGACGAAACAACCCTCGATCCACTTCAGAGAATTTGCAGGGTGACGGGACTGGCGCACACATGGTTTGGCGGCCCTGGTGCTCCGAGTCCGATCAAAAAGCACGAGTGTGAGGCACGCGTCTTTTTGCGTCACCCTGACATGCGCATTGTAGGACTTTGCAAAAAAAAGGCAAGCCCTCAGTCGGGAGTCCTCGAACTATCACCAGCCGCCCCTAACGTCCCGGCCAGAAAACCGGGTAGAAAGCAAAGGAGCATATGAAACTGAACAATCTGGCACTGAATCATTTGGCAAAGACTGTTGTGCTCGGGCTGGCCGTGTTGCTCGCATCGAGTGCTTTTGCAAGTAACAAAGGTACGCTGCAGGCGCATGAGACGCTCGAAATCAACGGCCAGCAGCTCGCCGTCGGTGAGTATCAACTGCGCTGGGACGGCACCGGATCGAACGTCGAAGTCAGCTTCATGCGGGGCAAGAAGGAAGTCGCGAAAACTTCAGCAAAACTCGTCAACCTCGATCAAGCATCCGACAGCGACTCGACGACTGTAGATCATTCCACCGGCAAAGCAATAGTTACCGAAGTACGCTTCGCAGGTAAGAAGTACGCGCTAGCTCTCGGCGCGACCGAGAAAGCCGAGATGAGCGAAGGCTCGAATAAGTAACTTATTAACCCCTGAGAGAGGAAAGCAAGCAGGGAGCACTTCGGTGCTCCCTTTTATGAAGTCGTGCCCTTCCCGTTCGTGTAGAAGTCTGAGTTTTTCCGCAAAGGCTAGACTCATCCACGACAAATCTAATTCTTCACCGTCATGGCGTCCGAGTCCACAGCCTTCCTCCCGGTAACTCCCTCAAGTCCCGCCAGCACTCCACGATAGTCGTTCTTATCGCACTGCATCGCAAAGCCGCCCTTCTTATCGCCGTCGGCCCAAGTCAACCCGACGAAGTGTTTCTTTGACTTGGTAAGGGCCATTAAAGCGCCGATCCCCAGGGAAATAACAGCCAGCCCAATCGCCGCCCCGATTCTCCGATGGACATCTTGGCCATAACTAATCTCGGTAATCGCCGAGGCCGGGATTGTTACGACCTCTCCCTTATCCCTCAGGAGCCGCACTTGGTTGGAGTCGATGATCAACTTCATATCCGTCCCTGCTTTAGCGTCGGGAATGGAACCCCCGTCGTATTTAACCTTGTACCCGTTGTCACCAGCGAAGACCATCAGCGGCATCGCAAGACACAGAAGAATCGCTATAAGCTTATTCACACTGTCTCCTAATCTTCACAGAAAGTTGGTAGAAATGGCCCCGGGTCTGATCGAGAGAGTGGATTGCACGGCACGCAAATACAGCGTTGCAAAGGCTGCCTGAACGTAGCGTAACACAGGACGTCAAGGAATGGTCCGACGGTGTTTACCCCTTAGGAGCGTGCAGCTCGCGCACGTCGAAAGAGAGTACCCGGTTTTCATATTTGGGAGCATAATAGGCACCCGGAGGGCATCATGTATAGCGGGAAGCTGCTAATGTCTCTGGTTCTGACCACGCTGAGTTTATGCATTGCAATATATCCGCCGGCTGCGCGGTCAGCGACATCTCAAGAAAACAATTCAAACCAGAGTCAGAACAAAGAGGATCAGAGCCAAGCCGCCGACCCGGGAAAACCAGCTCCCGACGACCAAACGAAGGTCCCTGTTTCCAATATTAAGTCGGCTCCCACCGACGAGGGGCAGCTCGCCACCGTAAACAACGCGAAGATACCTTCGTATGCCAAAGTTTACGTCGCCCCGATCCCGGGTGGGTTCGAGAACTACATCATTGCCGGATTGCGAAATAAGAAAGTGCCGCTGACCGTGGTGATTGATCGCACCAAGGCTGACTACGAGATCAGTGGCGTCTCCGACAGCGAGAAAGCAGGTTGGGCGAAGATGTTGTTCATTGGGTCGCAGAATTCAAATGAACAAGCCAGCATCAAGATTTCGAACCTGAAGACTGGAGCAGTCATCTTCGGCTACTCCGTCCATAAGACCAACTCAGCGCGCGGCAAGCAAAGCGCAGGAGAAGCGTGCGCCAAACATATCAAGCAGATTGTGCTTGAGTAGTGAGTCGATAGCCGGTCCACGGCAGGAGTGAATATGTCATCTAAGAGGAACGTAGTGAGTATCCTGGCTCTTCTGGTTGTAGCCGCTGTTTCTACAGCGCTGGCCGGCGACAAGAACGCGCCTCCTACGCAGAAGATTCCGAAGGGCGCAAAAGTGTTTGTGGCTCCCATCGAAGGTGGCTACGACACGTATTTGAAAGACGCCATCGCTAGGAAAAAAGTCCCGGTGGAGATTGTTGCCAGTCATGATCAAGCGGATTACGAGATCACCGGCACCGCGGAGAGTCAAAAGGCCAGCACCGCCAAGAAGGTCATCCTGGGAAATTGGCACTCGCGGGAAGAGGCCAGCATCACTGTTAGTAACATCAAGAGCGCAGAGGTGGTGTGGGCCTAGGAAGCGTCCACGCACGGCAAGAAAAGCTCAGCAGAAGCGTGCGCGAAGCACCTGAAAGAAGCGATCGAGAACCAATAAACCGAGTGGGAGACGGTGACATCTCCCACAATCTCTCAGTACTTAGGCATCTTAGGATCGATCCGCTCCGCCCACGCAGTGATTCCGCCCGTCAGGTTACTAACTTTAGTGAAGCCGGCCTGCTTCAGAAATGCAACTGCCTTCGCGCTCCGTCCGCCCATCTTGCAATGGGCCACGATCTCGCGGCTCGAGTCGAGTTCGCTCACGCGCTTTGGCAGATCGCCGAGCGGAATGAGATATCCATTCAGGTTGCAGATCTGGTATTCGTGCGGCTCGCGCACGTCGAGAATAAAGATGTCGGCCTTGGCGTCTAACTTCTTTTTTAACTCTTCCACTGAAATCGCCGGCACGTCGCCACCGGTGGCCACGGGAGCTTCCACGCCGCGGATTCCGCAGAACTCTTCGTAGTCAATCAGCTTGGTGATCGTCCGGTGGGTGCCGCAGACGGGGCAATCGGGATTCTTGCGCAGTTTCAGTTCACGAAACTTCATGCCGAGCGCATCGACCAGCAGCAATCGTCCAACCAGCGAATCGCCTTGGCCCAGAATCAGTTTGATGGTCTCGGTCGCCTGAATCACGCCGACCAGCCCGGGGAGAATTCCCAGCACTCCGCCTTCGGCGCATGAAGGAACCAGGCCCGGCGGTGGCGGCTCCGGATAGAGACAGCGATAGCATGGCCCCTCCTCGGTCGCGAATACGCTGGCTTGCCCTTCAAAACGAAAAATCGACCCGTAAACATTGGGCTTGCCGGTGAGCACGCAAGCATCGTTGACCAAGTAGCGGGTGGGAAAATTATCGGTGCCGTCGGCGACGATGTCGAACTCGCGAAACAACTCAAGCGCGTTGGCGCTGGTCAGTTTTGTGTCGAAGGTCCGTAGGTTGAGAAAAGGATTGATCGCCTTCAGTTTATCGGCGGCCGAGTCGAGCTTCTTGCGGCCGACGTCGGCGGTCGTGTGGATGATCTGGCGCTGCAGATTGGTGTAGTCCACGACGTCGAAGTCCACAATGCCGAGCGTGCCGACGCCTGCGGCTGTCAAGTAGAGTGCAAGCGGCGAACCGAGTCCGCCCGCGCCGATGCACAGAACTTTCGCGGCCTTCAGCTTCTGCTGCCCCTCCATGCCCACCTCGGGCATGATGAGATGGCGCGAGTAGCGCAGGATTTCGTCGTTGCTTAAAACGGCTTCGGCTTTGGCTTCTGTCAGAGTGGCCATAGATTCCTTCTCAATTTTAGTCAGGTCGGCGGCGAACTAGATCGCGAAACACCGACAGCGGCGGCAACGCGCGGGACGGGGCATTCGGCGATGTGTCAGTCCGCAAGTCATACTCAAATCATAACGCAGCCGCCGGCAATCGACGGCACGATGGAAATGGTATCACCGTCCTTAAGCACGGTGGCTTCTTTCTGGAGGTAGCGCATGTCTTCGTCATTAACGTAGACGTTCACGAACGCCCGCAGCTTGCCGTCCTCAGTATAAAGGTGGCGCTTCAGGTCAGGATGCTGCGAGATCAGGACAGTGAGGGCTTCTCCCACGGTTTTTGCAGGGACATCGATCGAGGCCTGTTTCCCCGAATATTGACGAAGTGGAGACGGAATCTGGATCTGGGGCATGTAAAGAAGATGCTATGGTACTGGCGAAAGATGCAAGTCGAAATGGGGAGCACGGAGCGACGGCCGCCTCGGCCGTCCAGCGAGGAACCGGATCAAATCAAGTTCCCAAGCGGGGCAGCTATACACACATCTCGCCCCTTGTCGTTATGAGAAATGATCATGATTTAAAGCGCAGCGGATCCGTGTCCGAGAGAGACCTGTGCCGAAGGGACAGTCATCGTGCACTCTGCGATGAGTGCTATTGCCTTGCGGACTACCAGCCCGCGGTCTCACAACCATTCCTCCGTTATGAGGGTCCGAACTCCTATAGGGTGGGCCGTTGCCTTCTTTCATCACACACAAACTGTGATCGCCATCACAGACCCACAACCCCGCCGTGCGCGACAATGGCCGGGTGCCAAGTAACTTTGGGTACTAATGCAGAATCCCCGTTTTGCCGATCTGACCACCAGGCGGTGGTGCGCGCATGTCTGAACTGGCCCGCGAAATGGAACGGCAGTCCGGGAAAGAGATTTTCACGTCCGGACGCACTTGCCCCGATTGCAACGAGACTATACGAGAAGCGAAACTCATCCAGACCTCGCTGCTGCCTACGCACGGGCTCCGCAACGAATCCGTCGACATCGCGTTCCGCTTCATACCCTTTTCCGACGTGGGGGGCGATTTTGTCGACTTCTTCCTTCTACCAAACGGACTCATCGCAATCTACCTTGGGGACGTGGTCGGGAAGGGCTTGTCGGCTGCAATGTTTGCCGCGCTCGTGATGGGAACCCTGCGCGGGATTCACAAGACCGGGACGGATACCGCGCGGGTCCTTGCCCTGCTGAACGAGCGCCTGGCGCAGCGACCGATCAGGGGCCGCTTCTGCTCCACCTTGTACGCTGTCTTCAACCCCGCTTCGCGCGAACTCATCTTCTCCAATGCCGGGATGCCATTGCCCCTGCTGGTCTCGGGAACCGCGTGCCGCCAACTGGGCGAGGGGGGATTACCGTCGGGAATGTTCCCGGGTTCCATTTACGGGCGGCATGTCGTGCAACTCGTCACGGGAGATTCCGTTCTGTTCGCGACCGACGGTCTTCATGAATTGCGCAACGGGGAGGGAGTCGAGTTCTGCACCGCCCAAATGGGGGCCGCTTGGGCACAATGCCGGCACAAATCGGCAACCGAATCGGCGGACTTCGTCTTCGACCGCCAGGTGGCCTTCTCCGATGGCAGCGTGCCGCACGATGATATTAGTGTGGTGGTGCTGAAGGTGCTGCGCTAGCGGCGAAGGCCGGCGGCTTATCAGACCACTTCGACCTTCTCGTCCACGAATTTCTTGTTGGCCTCATCGCTGCCCACGAGCTCAAACGAATTCGTAATCGTCGCGGTTCCCTTCTCCACGCTCGTGATCACGTAGGAGCAGCTGAACCAGTGGGCTTCCGCGAGGTCGGTGGGCGACCATTGCGCGGGATGGTCGGGATGGGAGTGATAGAAGCCAACGATGTCCTCGGCGCGCTCGCGGCCTTCGCGCTGAATCCGGATGAGTTCCCTGGGATCGATTTGGTAGCGGTTATGTGGCGAGTCCGCGCGCGTGTTGCCGCAGCGTGCGATGCGCGAGACGGCCTTCGTGCCGTTGTCGTCGAAGTGGCCGAGCAGCACGCCGCAGCACTCGTGGGGATAGGTTTCCTCTCCGTGTTGACGTAGGGCGAGGTAGTCAGATTGAGAGAGCTTGAGCATGGGTCAAGGTCAGAGGTTAGAGGTCAGATTGCAGAGGTTAAAACCAAAGGCTTTGCCGTCGGGAAGGACGAGGTTTTCACCTCTGCAATCTGACCTCTTACCTCTGCAATTATTCTTCATCCCAGAATCTCTCGCTCAGATATTTCTCGCCCGAGTCGGCGAGGATGGTGATGATGGTGGCGCGTTGGTCTTCTGTCAGGCGATCCGCTTTTAGACGATCCGCTTTCAGACGATTAATGACCTGCAGGCAGCCAACCACAGCCGCGGCGGCCGAGACTCCGACGAGCAGTCCTTGTTCGCGCGCCAGGCGCCGGGCCATGGCGTGCGCGTCTTCGGTTGCGATCTCCAGATTTTCGTCGGCGAGGGACGAATCGTAAATGCGCGGCATGATTGCCGAGGGCAAGTGCTTCGCGCCTTCGATGCCATGGAAGGCGGAGTCGGGCTGCAGCGAGATGCAGCGAATCTTCGGATTTAATTCCTTCAAACGACGCGTGGTGCCGACGAAGGTTCCGGTGGTGCCGAGCATGGCGACGAAGTGCGTGATGCGTCCTTCGGTTTGCTGCCAGATTTCGTTCGCGGTGGTTTCGTAGTGCGCGCGCCAGTTGGCGTCGTTCGAATACTGATCGGCGTAGAAGTAAAGATCGGGATCGCGCTCGGCATATTGACGCGCGATCTTGATGGCGCCGTCGGAGCCTTCTGCGGGGTCGGTATAGATGATATTTGCGCCGTATGCCTGTAGAATCCGTTTTCGCTCAGGAGAAGCATTCTCCGGCACGCACAGCGTGACCGGAAATCCGAGCGCCGCGCCAAGCATGGCGTAAGCGATGCCGGTGTTGCCGCTGGTGGAATCGATCAGAATTTTCCCCGGAGTGAGTTTTCCCGAGCGGCGCGCTTCGGCCACAATGCGGGCGGCGGCGCGATCTTTGACGGATCCGCCGGGGTTGTACCATTCGGCCTTGCCCAGGAGGTGGACGTTGGGAAGTTGCGCATTGGAAAGCTGCGCATCGGGAAGATCGTGGATGAGCGCGTCGAGCGGCAGCAGGGGCGTGTTGCCGATGCCCGCGAGCAGAGCTTCCCCTCTTCGACTTGACGCTTGGCTTGACGCGGCGTCAGCCTGGGAAAGCCACTGGGGTGGCGCGGAGCCGGAAGCTGATGATGTCATTGCGTGGGACGCCCCTGTGACTACGGTAATGTGCCCGCAATCTTAAAAAGGTATATCTATACTAGCGTTACTGTATTCCTTCGTCATTAGATTTGCGGAGGCCGGTTTTGGTTCCCAAACCGTTCAAACCGCATCTAACCTGATTGCGATGATAGATGATAAAAGACAAACGAGAATTGAGCTTATAAAATGACAGCGAAAGTCGAAGAGCGAACCTACGAAGATGCAGTCAGTTGGCTGCGCGAACATGGCTTTGATCTGATTGAGGCTCCAGGCACGCAAGGGCGCGTGTTCCTGAGGAAGTACAACTGCTCGGCGGCGATCCAGAAGACGGACGACGGCGGCGTGAAAATTTTCGCGTATCCGGGATACCTGATTGGCAGCGAGATTTCGAAGCTCGTCAATCGTGGCTACCAGCAGTTTCTGAAGACATCGAAGACTGAAGTTCCGGCGACGGCTGACCACCTGAAGGCGCTGCAGCAGTTCTCCGAAGAAGTGAAAGAAGCGCTGGGTCTGCCCAACCTCTACAACGAGTCGCTCGGAACCGTGAGCGAGTCGTACCAGTATGATCGCATCAAAGACCGCGACCAGCCGGAGGTTGAGCGTCCAAAGCGGCCATGGGAGACGGTGAAAGCGAAGGTCGCCGCCGCGACAAAAAAGGGCCGGCCGTAGATGTCGCGCGCTCAGCCGTCCGCTTTCATGCTGACGGGTTGAAAAGCGCTACTGTTTCTGAAGCACTTTCAAAACCGCCTTCTGCGCCTCCATCCCCGCAGGATCCGATGCATTCACACTAAGGTATGCCGCGAGTGCCCGCAGCATGTAGGAGTCATTCTCGAAGGTTTGCAGCAATTCGAGATGCGGCGGACTGTCTTTCCAAACTTTTTGGTCGGCGGCGTCCAGCGCACTAAGCCAGTTGTGAAATGCCGGCGTATCAAAATCTTTTCGCGCTACGATCGTTGCCGCGAGCGCAGACAGCCGGTCTTGTTCTCCATACGTGAAAATCTCATGGGCGGAAGACAGACGGCGCACGATCGCATCCAGCAAACGTCCCTGATCTTCATTCTTTAGCAAGGGATTGGCGGCTAGTGCGGCCAGCAGATCGGCGGTATGCGCGGTCGCATGAATCCACCCCAGTGTTGGATCAAATCCGCGCAGATCGCGTTCATCCCTAAGATAGGCGAGCGCATTCGCCAGGAATGTACGGTACCGCTCTTCACCGAGAAACGGCATCTTCAAGTCCCGCTTCGCCAGAGCTACCAATGACAAGGCTGAAAACGAACGTTTGAGGATGCCATCATTCCCAGTTTCACCAATCCCGGTCCGCAAGTTGGCCTGCCAGTCATCGAGCAGCGAGTACAGTTCGTCGGTTGAAATTTGCTTTTGACGATTGATCCAGATTGTGGTGATGGTGTACGCGAGGTCGTCACGAAGTTCGGGATCCCTCGAACCGAGGTACCCACTTAACTCACGCAGCAACGGGAAGACTGGCTGCCCGTCCGGAACCGCATACCGGTTTTTCACGATGGCTCGCCAGAATTCGCGGTCGTGCAACGGCTTTTCCTGCACTCTCTCGGCGGGTGCTCGAGACTGCGCCAGCCCGGGGAAAGACATCAGGAACAGTGCCACAAACATCACCGTCCATTTCATAATTGCTCTCCTAACAGATAATTTGCGCTATATCTAATGCACCGAGACTAGCGGGCTAAGATGAGACGCTGAAAACGGCCTGACGTTAGCACTGTTCTACACTCAAATTGATGAGCACCGATGGCGAGTTGACGAAATACGAATAAGAGGGGATTATGCGCGATTTCATTGTGTTGATGGGGGTGATTGCTGGGCTAGCGATCTCTAGCGTTGCGCAGGACGACGGCGATGCCGCGCGTGCAGCGATCCGAAAAGTGATTGCAGAGCAGCAGGCAGCCTGGAACCGGCGAGACCTGGAAGGGTTCATGGCCAGGTACTGGAACTCGCCCGAGTTGACGTTTTTCTCGGGAGCTCATGAATCGAAGGGTTGGCAGGCGGCGCTCGATCGTTATAAGAAAAACTATCAGGACGCGGGGCACGAAATGGGGAAACTCGAATTCGCAAACCTGCGGATCGAGATGTTGGGGCCGGAGGCGGCATTTGTGCGCGGCGAGTTCCATCTGACGATGTCGGATGGGAAGACGCCGCACGGTTTATTCACGCTCGTCTTCCGCAAGTTTCCCGAGGGATGGAAGATTGTCCACGATCACTCAGCGGGAGAGTAAATGGAGAGCCGGGAGTCCCCGCCCGACTGGACTGACGAGCACCCATCTCTCCACTCTATCAGTGCGGCCACTTCGCCAAAATCGATCCCATAACGAGGTAGCAGACCAGTTGGTATCCCGTGTTGATCAGGTAGAGTTTGGTGGGCTGCTTGCCGAATAGTGCGCCAGTCAGTTGAACTGTGGTTACGAATCCCAGCCAGACGGCAAAGCCGATTTTCATTCCGTAGGGAATGGTGTTGACGCTGGTAAGTTCAATGATCTTAGCGAGCACTACGGCGGACGCGATACTGGCGACGAACGCGAGGCCGTAGGTTTTGCCCGCGCCTTTTTGCATCTCGGCGAGTTTGGCTTTGTCGTTGGGATCGATTCCCATCAGTCGCATCCAGGGATTCGCGAAAAGCATGGGGGAATACCAGAGAAATCCGATTACCATGGTCGCGATGGCGCATACCAGCACGGCCCAGAAATTGATTCCAGCAAACGACTGAGCTCCGATCATCGTGTCGTCCTCCTGAGGGTGGCGATGACGGCGCAATGGTAATCCTGAGGGCTGGGTGTAGGGAAGGGGAAAATTTGCGACACTCTCAGGAATTGTCAACCTGCTAGCGGCCTCTATCCATAGCCGCGTTCGCCAGCCGGTCAGCAGTCTGATTGTGTTCGCGCAGCGCATGCCGGATTTCGAAGTGCTCGAGCCGCCGGACCAGTTGCTGCGCCTGCTCATACAGCTTGCGAAGTTCGGGATGACGCACCTTGTAGATGCCTTTCATCTGGCGGACCATCAGTTCGGAATCGCTAATCACCTTGAGCGCCTTGATTTGATTTTCGGCGGCGTAGCGGAGAGCGGCGAGTAGTCCCTGATACTCGGCGTAGTTGTTGGTGCGATGGCCGAGGTATTCGCTAAGCTCGACGACCGGGTGGCCGGAGGCGTCGTTTATGGCAACACCATAGCCGGCGGGTCCGGGATTGCCGCGGGCTCCGCCATCGACGTGCGCGGTGTGCGCGGCAAGCGCGGATTTCGGCGCGGAGAAAAGATTACCAGAGTCGGGAGAACGCGAAGGCATAGGGCGAGTTTACAACGCGGGCGGGGTTCGGAATTGACCAAAGCAATCTAGAGCGTCGCAATTTCCAGATCAGCGCGCGCCCTATGGACGAGGGCACGTCGGGAATCAGCAAGAAATCCTAAGTGTTCTATCTTCCCGTAGCGAGTCGTGTAGCTAATCGCTGCGGCAGATTAGCAGCCATAATTTTTTCCTGCGCCACGCGCAAGTTGTAAGGCACGCGATAGTAGGTAACGATCCAGGCTTCGCTGTCGAACAGAGCGAACGCAGCCCGCCAGTCGCCATCGCGGGGCTGGCCTACGGAGCCTGGGTTGATGAGATAGCGGCGATCTTTTCTTAGCGGCCAGTCGGAGGACTCGGGCTGGCCTACGGTGCGATATCCGGGGTGGTAGGCTTCGCTGATTTCGCCGGTAAGCACGAAGCCGCCCTGGAGGTGAGTGTGTCCGAAGAATGTGACGGGAACGGGAATGGTGATAAGCGGTTCGATGGCGTCGGTGGCGCTGACCATGTATTCATCTTCGTCGAGGGGGGAGCCGTGGACGAACTGGATGCCGGGAAGCTCGTCGACGTGGATGGGACCCTGCGGGAGCGCGCGGAGCCATTCGAGATTCTTGGGAGTGAGCTGGTCGCGCGTCCAGAGAGTGGCGAGCCCGGCGACGGGGTTGAAATCGTCGAGATTCATGAGGCCGCAGACGGCTTTGTCATGATTGCCGCGGACGAACACGCGTCCCAGAGCTTGCGCTTTGCCAATGACTTCGTTCGGATTGCCGCCGTAGCCGACCGTGTCTCCGAGATTGACGACGAGGTCGTAAGCGGGAGCGGCGGCCAGACAGGAGTCCAGCGCTTCGAGGTTGCTGTGAATGTCGCTGAGAAGAAGGATACGCACAAAGGGAGGATTATAGCTTTTCTGGAGGGGAAACGGTGTATAGGTCCACCTCCTTGTCATCTTGAGCGAAGCGACCGTTTGTTTATCGGATTCGAGGCGGATTCACGACCGGGCAGCGGGCCCAATGTTCTGGACTCACTTCAACAAGCGCGGGAAGCTCGACGGCGCAGGCGGCAATGCGGTGCGGGCAGCGGGGTTCAAACGGGCACCCGGGAGGAAGTTGGGTGTTGGGCGGGACGGTGCCTTCGATGGTCGCGAGCGGAATGGAGCGGTCAGTCGCCAGCGTGGGAATAGCGCGCAGCAGGCCTTCAGTATAAGGATGCGCGGGCGCATCGAAAATATCGGCCTTCGCGCCGAGCTCGACCAGGTTGCCGGCATACATGACGGCGACGCGATCGGCGACGTGCGACACGACGGCGAGATCGTGCGAGATGAAGAGCATCGCCAATCCGAATTTGTGGCGCAGATCGTTGAGCAGGTCGAGGATCTGCCGCTGAATTGTGACGTCGAGCGCGGTGGTCGGCTCGTCCGCGATAAGCAGTTGCGGGCGGTTGACGATGGCCATGGCAATCATGACGCGTTGGCGCATGCCCCCGGAGAGCTGATGCGGATAACTGAGCGCTCGCTGTTCCGGGTCGGAGATGGCAACGTCGCGCATGCCTTCGACCGCTTGACGCCATGCCTCCGATTTGGAGACCCGGTGGTGAGCGAGCACGGCTTCGGCGATCTGCTCGCCGACGCGCATGACCGGGTTGAGGGCAGTCATCGGTTCCTGGAAAATCATGGCCATGCGCGAGCCGCGAAGTTGGCGCAGCTGATCGGAGGGCAGCGTGGTCAGATTTGTCGGAAGGCCGTCGCCGTTTTGAAAGGTGATGTCGCCTTTGAGGATGGCGGCAGGCGGGAGCAAGCCCATGATGGCAAGCGACGTGATGGATTTTCCTGAGCCGGATTCGCCGACTAGTCCAAGGACCTCGCCGGGTGCGATGGAGAACGAAAGGCTGCGAACAGCGGCCACGGGTGCAGCAGTCCCCCCCGGCTGAGTGGACGAAAGTGCCCGCCCAGCACGGGATTGCGGGAACTCGATGGTCAGGTCGCGGACGTCGAGCAACGGGCGCACGAAGAATATGTTATCAGCGCCGGGTCTACTTCTTTGGCCGCGACTCGGGCGGCACCAACCCGGCGACGCGGTAATACACGACGAGTTGTCCGTAGTGCTCTCCGGAGTGCTCGAGGAGGCCCCACGCCATGTCGGAAACTCGCGTCTGCTGATTCGCGAAGGGATCGACGATCAGATCGTTCATCCCCTTATCGCCCTTCTGCTTGATCGCGGCCGCGCCGTCGGCAAACGCTTTCTTCACAAACTCGACCACAGCGGCTCTCGTTTTGTACTGGTCGCGCTTAGGATCTTCTCCGGCCGGCGGCTTCAGTCCCATCACCGGGTTCGTAAAAAAATAATTTGCATTCGCGGCGTGCAACAGTTGCTCCGCAAAACTCCGCTGCGCCGGTACCGGCTTGAAATCGTACTTCTCCTCGGGAAAATCCTCTGCCATCGCAATCAACTTCCGTCCGACATCGTTCCAGTTGTCCAGGAGAGCCTGCGACGGCCCAACGGCCGGTTTCGGCGGCGCGTCTTTCTTCGTCGTGTCCTGCGCGACGGCGAGCACGGCAAGAATGGATAACGCAAAGACTACGCTGATGATTCGCTTTTTCATTTCGTTCCCTCCAATAATCACAATTTCCCGTAGAGACGCGGCTTGCCGCGTCTTCGGAGACGGGGCAAGCCCCGTCTCTACTCCAATCCAGCCTTGCCCAGCATCTCCAGAAACTGCTTTTGCGTGCGCATATCGATCGACTGCGCCACGAGCTTCCCTTCCCGGTCGTAGACAAAACTCTTCGGAATCCCCTCCACTACAAACATTTCATTTGCCTTCCGTCCGGGATCGAGTAACACAGGAAACGAAACCTTACGCTCGCGGATAAACGGTTCCACCTTCGCCGCCTCTTCATCGGAAATGCCGAGCACCACCAGACCTTTCGATCCGAAGCGCCCGTAAAGCGTCTCCAGATCCGGCATCTCCTTGCGGCATGGCGGACACCAGGTCGCCCAGAAATTCACCAGCACAACTTTGCCGCGCAGTTCTGAAAACGTCCAGGTCTTGCCGGAAAGATCTTTCAGCGCAAACTCCGGATGCTCCCGCTTACGGTCATCCGCCTCGAGCCGGGCCATGGCCGCCCGAAACTGCTCTTCATTATTATTATTAAGATCCACTGGCGCTTCGACATGTTCGTAACGCACCAGCGTGGCAAGCTCAATATATGGGTACGCGGGCGCGCGGGTCGCGGCGACATTGCTGCCCGCGTCGGAATTCTTTTGCTCGGCCGGTTTCTCCCACGGCACAGGCCGCTCGCGCAAAGTCTCGGCTAGCGTCGTCGCCACTTCTTGCAGCGTGTCGTGTCCAAAATCGCCTTCGGTGGAAAGACCCGCCAAATTCACCGCCAGCCGCAGCTTGTTGTCGGTCGCGGGCAGTTTTCGGATCTTGAGCGCCAGATCTTTCGTGGTCCCTGCACGGACGTCATCCGCGAGTGCGCGCAATCCGTGGATCTGGTCCGCGAGCGGCTTCTCGTCCGCGCTCCATACAATTTCTTTGTTCTGTGCCGAGGCGAACTGCAATCCGAAAGTCACCAATGCGGCCAACGTCGCGACCAGCGCAAAGAAAAGTTTTGTCCGGCGAAGCGAGGACGCGGGTTTCATAGCCCAACAAGCTTAACAACAGAGCGCCTTCCGCACCAGCGCTGGGACTAATCCCGCGCGCTCTTTTCTGCTATGTTCCGAATGAAACGGCTGGCTGGTTCAAATCAAAAGGATGGATCTCCGACGAACCATCCTAGGGAGGCTCGCAAATGAAATCGATTCGCTATTGGATCGTTGCTCGTTGGATGGTCGCTCTTTGGATCGCCGCTCTTTGGACTCTCGCTCTGCTATGCGCGTCCTCCGTGGTTCACGCGCAAGACTACGATGCCACCGCCCGCGATCAGGTCCTCGCCCTGGAAAAGGCCTGGAACCAGGCTTATAAAGCCGGCGACGCCAAGGCCTTGGCCGCAATCCTGGACAATTCGCTCGTCCTGGTCGAGGACGACGGCTCCCTCAAAACCAAGTCCGAGTTCCTCGCGAGCGTCAAGTCGTCCAGCGGCAACAAGGAGCAGGTCGCTCCCGAATCGCTCACTGTGCGTGTCTTCGGAAAAACAGCCATCGCGATCGGAGTGATTGCCGTCAAAGCAACTAAGGGGGGCAAGTCCGTAGTTCGCAGGGAGCGCTTCATCGATACCTGGATCAACAAAGACGGCTCGTGGGTGTGCATCGCCACCGACGCTACGCCGATGACGCACGGCGGGTCTTGAGAACTGTTCTTCTCCGCATCGAAGCTTCAAGCGGCTCGGGCGTATTGGTTATCAGCGTAGGCTACCAGGGACACCATCTCTTCGAACGTAACAATGTCAAACCGGAGCATCGCGTTGTTGTGTTCCAGCTTATCCCTTACCGAGTTGATGGGGTTATAAAGCTTAAAGTGGATGTAATGGTCTTCCGCCCAGCGCTGCAGAAACCACAGCATTCCCAGACCACCACCTTCGAGTGCTCGCACTTGCGTCAAATCAAGCACCACGATTCGGACATTTTTCAGTGCCGTGACAGCCTCGTGCAACTTCAAAGTCGCATCGCTCCGCACAATTCTTCCCTTACACTCAATGATGGCCATATCACCGATGTGTTCAATACGCAACGTTAGCATAACGCCTCCTAAGCCTTAAGCCTTAGTCAAACCGTTCTGAAGGCGTTCTGAAGAACGCGACACCGATTTGAAAATAATGTCAAACAACCACAAGAGCACAATTGCATCGACAAACCGTTCGATAGGTTCGATCCATTTCACTGTATGTCTCCTGTAGATCGACCAGACTGGGAGCAAGATCGTTGCCAAAAAGTAAATCGCTTTGTTTACCTCGCGATGCGGTAGAGGGAATGGAAGAACTTGCCGCGAAGTGGGAAGAGTTGCACTAGGGGGAATAGGGTATGGAAACCAGGAAACGTGCGGCCAATCATGCGAAAGGCTTTTAGTCCGACGGAAATCCGTGGACGCATGCAGTCGTGGAGCCCCACCCCTTCGACTCCGCTCGGGGCAGCGTCTTGCGCACAGAACGCGCAAGAATGGGGCACCCGGCTTTGGCAGTTGAGCAGGATAATTATTGGTTTGTACCCCCCCCCCCCCGATTTGCTGTAAACCATTGAAACATAAGTACTT
>Ga0307477_10000575_pt1 | contig 39500 bp, 30 predicted proteins | sample atmos_gasesECM2C_FD_203316 | JGI IMG/M metagenome (GOLD analysis project Ga0307477, IMG submission 203316) | Hardwood forest soil microbial communities from Morgan-Monroe State Forest, Indiana, United States - atmos_gasesECM2C_515 | ecosystem: Environmental > Terrestrial > Soil > Temperate... | reverse complement strand
AGATATCGCTCTGATAAACTTGGGAGCGCTCTGCTGATTGGGGCAATGGCGTCGGCAATGCTGACAGTTTCGGGGGCGCGCGCTCAGCAGGTGGCGCAGGTCGGAGTCGAAACCGTTATCGTGACTGGAACTCTCATTCCACAGGCAAACGCCGTTTCTGAGAGCCCAGTCCTGACCGTTTCGCCCTTAGACATCCAGACCAAGGGCGCCACGGATATTAGCGATGTCTTGAACGACTTGCCGCAGACCTTCATCAGTAATACGAACGATTTCTCGAACACAAACAATCCTCTTAGCAGCCCCGGCGGTGTCACGACGGTTGACTTGCGTGGACTCGGCGCGACGCGAACGCTTGTGCTCGTCAATGGCCGGCGTCTCGGTGTAGGCGATCCGAATACGGGTAATCCGAACGCCGCACCCGACATCGACCAGATTCCCGTTCCGCTGATCGATCACGTCGAAATTCTGACCGGCGGCGCATCGTCAACCTACGGCTCCGACGCGGTTGCCGGCGTGGTCAACTTCATCATGAAGAAGAATTTCGAAGGACTGCAGGTAGACGCTCAGTTCGGCGGTTCTTGGCACGACAATAGCGACGGCTTCTCTCGCGGCGTGGAAAGCGCGGCAATCGCGGCAGGCAAGCAAGGTCCGATCGTGCTGGCGCCAAACAGCGTTTTCGACGGCCACACCGAGAATGTCTCGCTCATCCTGGGAACCAACACGGCTGACGGCCGAGGCAATGTGACCGGCTATGTCGTCTACCGGCATGCCGACCCCGTTGATATGAGGAATCGAGACTTCTCCGCGTGCCAAATCAATATCACTTCCGCAGCGGCCTGCGCGGGGTCGAGCAATTCGAACTATTTTCAACCGGAATTCCCGAAGGCCGGTAAGGTGTATTCGATTGTTGGAAATCAGGCGCTTCTCAGTCCGCAGCCCGGCTCTCAGCCGCCGTCATCGTTCAATTCAAACTACTATGAAACCCTCGCGCGCCAAGACGCACGTTTTACCGGCGGCTTCTCGAGCCATTATGACATCGCGCCCGCGCTACAGACTTATGCCGAGTTTTCATTCATGGATGACCGCTCATTCCAGCAAATCGCTCCGGATGCAGTGTTTCGGGGCGCAAATGCTTTGGCGGCCGATGGCAGCGGCAATTATTACGTGAATTGTAATAACCCGCTGCTCAGTCCGCAGGAAGTCAGTGTGTTCTGCACCGCTGAGGGTCTGTCCGGTGCCCAGAACACCGAGCTCCAGATCGGGCGCCGCAATATCGAGGGCGGACCGCGCTCCAGTCTCTATGAGCATATGAACTTCCGAGGCGTCGTCGGCATACAGGGCGATTTGAGCGATGCCTGGCACTACAATGCCTTCGGCTCAGACTACTATGTAACGGTCGATCAGCGGAACGGCGGTTACCTGAGCAATGCAAAAGTCGACAACGCCCTTCAGGTGGGCGGCACTGCCGCCAATCCGGTCTGCCTCAATGGGGGCTCCGACGGTTGCATACCATACAACATTTTTAACCAAGGCGGCGTGACACCCGCCCAGACCGCCTACCTCAGCGAAATTGGCACTTCGCGTGGAACGCTCGCCGAGGAAATCCTTGAAGTTGACCTGACCGGTGATCTTGGCAAGTACGGTGTCAGGTCGCCCTATGCTCGCGATGGTGCACAGGTTGCACTTGGCTTTACCCATCGCAAGGACAAGCTGAGTTTCCAGGCCGACCAGGCTGAACAATCTAACGATCTCCTCGGCTTCGGCGGTGCGGCTGTCCCAATCAACAATTCAATCGCGGTGACCGAAGAGTATGGAGAGATTCGAGTCCCAATTGCGCAGGACCAGTTCCTCATACAAGATTTAAGCATTGATGCGGGTATTCGATTCTCCAACTATACGACCAACGCGAAACCCACAACATGGAAAGTCGGCCTTCAGTGGAGTCCGGTTTCGGATATCCGTTTCCGGTCATCCTATGATGTGGCAATTCGCGCACCGAGCATTCTCGAAGACTTCACACCCCAGACTGTCACCAACACCAGCGTAGTGTCGGTCGATCCCTGCGCGCCGAATGGCGCCACGCCGGCGACGGCAACGCTCGCCCAGTGCATGCGTACCGGCGTCACGGCTGCAGAATACGGCAACGGCGGAAGTACGGATCAGATCGGCCAATGTCCATCTGGCCAGTGTGCAGTTCTGAACGGCGGCAATCCGAATCTCGGACCGGAAAAGGCCAAGACTTTCTCGGTCGGAGCTACTGCTACACCCAGGTACTTAACGGGCCTGACCGCCAGTGTGGATTATTTCAAGATCGATGTGTCCAACGTCATCGGCACTGTTCCGATAGATATCGCGTTGAGCCAATGCCTCACGACCGGTAACCCGGCCTTTTGCAGCCAAGTCGTGCGGACAGCGAATGGGCAACTCTATGGTACGACCATCGCCGGAGGCGGTTACATCAAAGGTACCGATGTCAATATCGCAACAGAGAACGTATCAGGTGTTGACGTCCAGGCCGGCTATCGGATGGATCTGGCGGATTTGGGTGCGGGACCCTACGGTTCGTTGAACTTCACCCTCGTCGGCACATATACGCTAACGGACAAGACGCAGACATTGCCGAGTCAGCCGGTTTATGACTGTGTAGGACTTTTCGGTAACACCTGTGGAAATCCTCTGCCTGCGTGGCGGCATGTGTTTCGCATCAGCTGGATAACGCCGTGGGACGTTGCGCTTACGACGCAGTGGCGATACATCGGCGGCTCAGGGCTGGACAGCAACACGTCCCAGGCGGCACTTACCAGCGGCAGTTTCGACGCACTCAACGCCCGGATTCCTGCGATCAGCTATTTTGACGTGAACGTCACTTGGCCGGTCGCCCCGCATGTGGAATTGCGGGCTGGAATCAGCAATATCTTCGATAAGAATCCGCCGATCATCAGTGATCTGATTACCGGAACAGGCACACCGAACACCTACAACACCTACGATTTGTTGGGCCGGGAAGTGTTCGTGGCGCTGACGTCCAAATTCTAAACGGCGTGCGAGCGATATGAACGCCGCGAAGCAATCCAGACCTGCGCTACCCATGCTGCGGCGCGCAGGGGCTGGATTGCTTTGCTTCGCGGTTGCTCGCAACCGCGCATTCCGCGCTCTTCGCAATGACGGCATGCCGGGCGATCACTTCACCCGGCGGACTTTGAACAACGCGTTCTGTCCGACGAGGCGCAGATTGTAGCTGCCGAAAGCGCCGCGTGAGATCGTGACCATATTGCCGGATGCGAAGATCGCGCGTCCCGTATCCGCGTCCAGCTGGCGCCAGATTTGGCCGTTGTCGAGAAACACCACGAAGCGTCCCAAGGGATTGAAGGAATATTCCGTCACGCCGGCGGTGATCGAATCGACCGCTTCCGGCGCAGATGCCGCAGCATTTGGCTGTTGCGGCAATCGCTCGGCGCCGAACTGCTGCGGCGTCCTCGCTCCGAAAAGATTTGAAAGGTCGAGTCCGAACAGAGATGTCCTATCCTGCTTGCTCAGGTCCTCGGGTGTGTTTGCCGTTGCGGCGTGGAGCTTGGGGGCTAACGCGTCGTAACACGCGAGACGCGGAGCGGGTTGGGCGATGGCCGTGCACTTCGCCAATTCCCCGAGCAATTCATCTTGGGCCTGTGCCGTTTGTATTGGGGCCGCCGCAGCCCATAATGCAAACAAGATCGGTCGAAACGTCATCTTGCAAATTAGCCTGACTCTCATGCTTGATCTCGCTGGAATAGCACGCCGCGAAAGGGTCATCGGATATATATCCCGACTATCGAGACTGAGCGACTCATCCTGCGCGGTTGGCGCGAAGAGGACCTCGACGCTTATGCTGCTCTCGTAAGCGATGAAGAGGTGACGCGCTATATCGGCGGGCCGGTGTCGCGGCCCGATGCTTGGCGCGGGATCGCCGGAATGCTCGGGCATTGGGTCTTGCGCGGTTTTGGGTTGTGGGCGGTAGATCGCAAATCCGACGGCATTTTCATCGGGCGGGTTGGCCTTTTGCATCCCGAAGGTGGACCGGGATTGGAAATAGCTTGGATGCTGGCACGATCCTGTTGGGGCCAGGGTTACGCAACCGAAGCCGCAAAGGTTGCTCTTGATTTCGGGTCTCAAGCGACGCCGGCTTCAAGGCTGATTTCTCTCATCGACCCTCGCAATCGAGCTTCGCAGAAAGTTGCCGAACGGCTGCAACAGGTCAAGGCAGATCAAACGACGATCGAGCGGTTTGGAAAACTAATCGCAGTGGATGTTTGGGAAATCGATCGCGCGCGATGGTCTTTGCAGCGCAATACTTAGGCGAAAACCAGCATCGCGCCGCCATAAAGCACAAGGCCGACAATAAGCGCCATCACGCAGTAGCCCATGATGTCGCGAATGGCGAGGCCCGCAATCGCCAGAACGGGGAGCGCCCAAAAAGGCTGAATCATATTGGCCGTCTGCTCGCCCATCGCTGTCGCCATGGCCGTGAGGGCCGGATCGACGTGAAGGCTTATCGCGGCGGGCACCATGAACGGACCCTGGACTGCCCAGTGACCACCCCCGGAAGGCACAAAGAGGCTGATGATGTTGGACGACACGAAGGACCAAAACGGCAGGGTTGCGTGGGTTGAAAAGGCGACGAAGGCCTGCGCGATCACCGCGGCCAGGCCAGTCCCGGTCATCATCCCCATGATACCGCCGTAAAGCGGAAATTGCAGAAGGATCGGGCCGACGGTGCGCGCAGCGCTGTTGAAGGCGCGCACGTAACGGATCGGCCGCCAATGAAAGATCAATCCCAGCATCAGAGCGATGAAGATCATGCCGTTGATGTCGAGCGTGAAGCCTTGCGCTGCAATGGTTTGGGTTTCGTAAGCCACTCCCATTGCCACAATCAGAAGCGTGAACAGCGGCGCGTTCTCGATCCGGGCGGCAAAATGCTTCTCGCGAGGCGCCGAATCCGGTGCAATCTCCTGGCGTTTTAGGAGCTCGGGCGGCACGCGTTTCATTTCGGCAGGGTTTGGTGCAATGGCGATCAGCATCAAGGGGATTATGCAAAACACGAGAACGGTGGGAACGAGATTGTAGGCCGTGAAGATGGTTTCGCTGAATCCAGCGATGTGTCCCGTCACCTTCTCGATGATGTTGAGCGCGCTTCCCGGTGTCGCGGAGGCGAGCGCAATCGAGCTGGAAAGTCCCGACGCCCAGACCATATTGCCCATATAAGCGACGGCAACCAGGAGAGCGAAATCGACATCGCGAATGCGTTTGGCCATTTCGCGCGCGAGCAACGCGCCAACCACCAATCCAAATCCCCAATTCAGCCAGTTGGCGAAGGCTCCGGCCAAGAACAGCGTGACCACGGCGTCCGATTGCCGCGCGGGGATGCTCGCGATCCGTTCCAGCAACCGGCGAACAGGGGGCGCGTCCGCAAGCGCAACGCCGGTGGCGAGAATCAGCGCCATCTGCATGGCAAAGGCGAGGATCGCCCAGATGCCGTCGTACCAGGAGGCGACAATTTTCGCCGCGCCGGCCTCGGTCCACACAAACGAAGCGGCAGCGGTCACGAAGGTCAGGATCAGGGCATAGAGATAAGGATCGGGAATGTAGCGTTCGGCATAGCGAACGCAGATTCGGGTAAAGCGGCGGAGCATTAGATTTAGTTGACTCGGTATTTTTTCTTCATGGCATCGAAAAAACCTTCGCGGCGCAAATCTTCAAGCAATGTCGAATCGATATAGTCCGCGATATTCGTGCTTTTCACCGGCGAGCCGAGCGAGGGCAATTCGCGCAACATGGTGGTGGCGCCTTCGCGCGAGGGCTCCGCGTCGCGCGGCACGCGGGCTTTGAAATCCTCATAGGCCGCCTGCAGCACCGCCGGCGGAAAACCCTTGAACTCGGAAGCAAGCACGGCTTTGGCACGAACAGGATCCGAGAGCGCGAGATAGATGCCTTCGATATAGGCGCGCACGAAACCCTTCGCTTCGGGGTTATGCGCGGCAAGATAAAGTCTATCCATAACGATCGCCGTGAAAATCCAGGGAAGATTCGCCTTCAAATCCACCAACAATGGCAAGGCATCGCGGCCGGCTGCGCTATCGGCCGGCTCGTTGAGCGGCGTTGCGGCAAATGCACCGGACTTCAGCGCATTCAGGCGCCTTAACGTTCCGCCCGCTTCGACGAATTGCACTTCGCGCCGATCAAGACCGAGTTGCTTCAAGGCCATCACGGCCGCGCTGTCGGATTCCGAACCGAACGCGCTGATACCGACTTTCTTTCCCTTCAAGAGCTTTGCGCTGGCAATGCCCTTTGCGCCAAAGAAGCGAAAGCTCATGGTGTTGGCGGCCGAGGCGATCGCACGGTAATCCCCGCCCTTTGCATTGGCGTCGACAACGGCGGAAAGACCCACGATCATGGCTTGCAGCCGGCCCGATCCCACCTCCTTCAAACCGCGACTGCCGCCGTCCGTATTTACGATCGCGACCTCGAGACCGTGCGCTTTGAACAGACCCGAGCGCTGCCCGATCCACAGCGGCAGCATGTTCACCGTTGGCGCGGCGATCCCGACTCTGAAAGCTCCGGTAGCAGGCGCAGACCCTACAATGCCGGCAAGCACGACGCAGGCGAACATGAGAAGCGTGCGCGTTCCCGCTCCAATCTTCACCTTGGTTACCGATCTCCTATTTGCCGTAATTATAGATTTCTGGCCACGCGAAAGCCGTTGTTTGCGTAGCGGTCCGAGGCGCGGTCCCTGCCGCGGCCGGCTGAGCGGATATATTTTGGATCGATGAACCAGGAACCGCCACGGTTGACACGCCGGCCACAGACACCCGATTGCCAGGGCGTGCCATTGCTTGGCGCGCCCGTGTAATTTTCATTCCAGCAATCCGCCAACCATTGCCAGGCGTTTCCAGCCATATCGTAAAGCCCGAAGGAATTGGCGGCAAAGCTGCCGGCGGGTGACGTAAACACGTAATTATCGTTGCAGTTGGCGACGGTGGCACCCGGCAATTTGGTTTTTGCGCTTCGGTCGGCCAAGTTCGCCGAAGAACAACCTGAATCGGCGTTGGAGCCCCACCAATAGGCAGTCATCGTCCCAGCCCGCGCGGCATATTCCCATTCGGATTCGGAAAGAAGACGGTATTGCTTGCCGGTTTTTCGGGTCAGCCAGTTCACATAGGCTTGGACATCGTCCCAATTCACGCACACCACGGGATCGCGGTCGGTTTGCGAAAAGCCAGGGTCTTCCCAGTTATAAACCGCGCTTTTTTCAAAGGTACTACCCGTGAAGCCATAACAACCGTCGCCTTTGGCGTCGTAATTCGTCTCTTCAACGAAGCGCGCAAATTCTCCGCGTGTCACGTGGTATTTCCCGACCGCGAAAGGATAAGCGATCGTGACGCGGTGCTGTGGGCGTTCCCACTCCCCGCTATAGGGCTCGGACTGCGGTGCGCCCATGGTATATTCGCCTGCAGGTATGACCACCATTTCAGGGGCAACAGGATCGTCCCACAGGCCTTTAATCGCCGAGCCCACGCGATAGATTACCGGTTCTGCGAGCGTCGATGAGCCCGCGGATTGAGCTTTGGAGCGTAGAAGCAGCGCTGCCGTCTTCGCCTTTAGGTCCGCGATCTGTCTACCCACATTCGGATGCGCCGCTTGCCATCGCGCGAACTGCCCCTGGCGTTGCGAAAGCCAAGCGGATTCGGCGCCAGCGTAACCCATGCCTATGACGAGCATTAAGCACGTGGCCGCCCCACGTGCAGAGATCGTTCGCATCGCGTTGTTCTCCCGCGAATTTGAGCTATTTAAAGACAGGGCCCCCGATGTGGAGAATCATGGCAAGCCGAAATGTCACGCGGAAAAACTAACGGAACTCACTTCGACGGTCAAAAGCTAACGCACCGTCCGTTAAAAATCCGGTACTTCGGCGGTGGGTATCAGCGGCAGCAAATCCTTTTCCTGGTAGTTTTCCGTGCAGACAAATTCTTCGATATGGGCCTTTAACGGCAGGAAATCCAAGGTCACCGACCAAGGCTTTTTATAGGCGCCGGGATCGTCCACGGTGAAGGTGAGCCGCAGAGTCTTGCCTCCGGCTACGATCTCACTGGGAAGCAGTGTGATATTGTTAGCCGTGGGATTGGGCCCGCGAGCGACCGATTTTTCGCCATCCTTGAGAAACCGATAACGCTCGACGAGATGAAGAGCATTGGTGTGGGGAGTCCCGAAGAAGCCCATGGACCCGGTTTCCGGATTCGCGGCGATGCCCACCGTGTCGACGACCAGCGTGTCGTCTTCGAAATGTCCGACCGATTCGCCATACCAACTGGGCACAACATGCGCCGAATGCGGCCGGTTCAAATAAATGGTGCGCGACTGCTCTTGCTCCCCGCCGAAAAGCATCGTGATTTCCGCCGGCTCCTGCAGGATCTGGATTCGGGTCTCGCCGAAAACATACGGAACGCCTTCGGGGTAACACAGCGAGTGCGCAGTCGGTAAGGCCCGCCCGCTTGCCGTCACCATGTCGTCCTTCATCAAAAGATCGACGACCCATGGCATCAAATACGGGCTGTTGTAGCCGTCGGTGATCCTGTTCCGGCCGGACATATAGGGCTTGGGATAGCTGTAAGTATATTTGCCCCAAATCCCATTGAAGTCCGGGACTTTCGGCTCCGCGCGAATCGGAGCGGGCCCTATCGCCAGGATAACCAGGACCATAGTCGACGCCAGTATGACGGCTTTCATCAGGATATTTTCCCTTGCTCAACTCCAGCGCAGCGGTTGAGGCTTTTATAACCCGGATAGGACAGCCCTGTCATACGGCGTTATTTAACTTTCACGTATTTCCTTAAATTGTGCGCGGCCACGTCCGCGGCATAGATGCTGCCTGCATCATCAGCCGCGATGCCCGATGCGGTTGTCCCGACATCCAGTTTGTCCGGGTCGGCAGGATCGGGAATGAAGGCCTTGAGGGAGCCGTCTTTGGCGCTGCCAACCACAATGCCCCTGAGCTCTCCTTTTTTTGCCGCCGCATCGGGAAATGACGCACCGACATAAATCGTGTCGTCCTTGCCGACAAATACCGAACTCGGCTGACCGAATTGCTTCCAGGCGGCGATAAAGTTGCCAGCCTGATCGAAGACTTGGATCCGGTTGTTCTTGCGATCCGCGACATACACGCGATTTTGCGAACCGCCGATGAAGATGTCATGCGGCTCGTCAAAATCGCCAGGCGCAGCCCCCTTGTGTCCCCAACTCTTAATGAAGCGGCCCTCCTTGGAAAATTTCACCACCCGAGCCGAGTTGTGCTGGTTGGGAAAATGGCCGTCCGTCACAAAGATATCGCCGTTGGGCGCAATCGCGACGCCGGTCGGCCGATCGAACGTATCGGGACCGTTTCCCGACACGCCCTCCTTGCCGAGCGTCATCAAGACTTTGCCCGACGGACTCAATTTGAGGACTTCCTGGCCCATCTGCACGCCGTCTGCGTTTTTGGCCGGCATGCCAAGCACCGTCGCCTCGTCATTCACGTCGCTGGTCCAAAGATTGCCGTCCCCGTCAATCGTGAAGCCGTGGGGATAGGCGAACAGGCCTGCGCCAAAGCTCTTCAGGAGCTTGCCTGACGGATCGAATTCCAAAATCGGCGGATTAGAATCGCCTCGCCCGATGCAGGTGGCATGGCCGGGCGGCACCGTGTTAAAGCAGCGATGAAAGACCCAGATATTGCCGTCGCGACTGACGTGTACCCTGATGACTTCGCCCCAGTGGCCCCCATTCATGGTTGCGGGGATGGTTGGCCAGCCCTCGACCAGGCGGTAGGGATTGGGCAATTCGGCCGGCTTGGCGTAGCTTGATTGCTGGGACTGTGCTGCCGTGCCAAACGCAACGATAAATGCAGCGCTCGCGAAAAGCGCAACGCCCGTTCGACCGGCAAAGGCCATCTTGGTCCTCCCAAAGAGAAATGAAGGCATTTTGCGCGGATTATGCGGATTCGCCGGATCGCGCGCAACTTGCGCTCTTTCGCGGCGTGACGGTTCTATCTGCCAGCGACTTGGTCTAACGTCGCCTGGGGCAGGTCCATGCCCAGCCGGAGGTAGAGGGTGAGCAATCGAGAGATCATCGAGCAGCGGCGGACCGAATTCGTCGCAGCGTTCAACCGCGAAGATATCGATTCGATGGAGCGATACGCGACAGCCGATACGGTCAGCATGGCGCCCAATCGGCCGGCCATCCGCGGCATCGAGGCGCAACGCGCATTTTGGCGCGACGGATTCGCCGCGGCGAAATCGCTCTTCTTTATCCTTCCCGAGGAGCTCGAGGTCATGGGCGATCTCGCCATCGACCGGCACCGCTGGGTCTTGGACAGCATGCCCAGGAGGGGCGGCAGGCCCGTCCATGACGAAGGCAAGGGCATCTGGATCTGGCGGCGGGGCGACGAGGGCTGGAAGATCGCGCGCTCGATCTGGAACAGCGATCTTTCGCATGCCGGCTTCTTGTCCAGTCTGGGAGACGAGCTGTCGGAAGATTTGGCGGCCCTCAACCGGCTTCTCGACGGCTTCGTTCAGGCCGTAAACGCCGGCGATGCCAACGCCTGGGCAAACCTCATGACGGACGATTTCATATTCTCGGTGCCGGATGCGCCGCGATTCATCGGCAAGGACGCCGCCGTGGCAGCGGCAACGGCGGCATTTTTCGATCCCTTTGCGCTTCACCTCGCCAACAAATTCGAAGACGTGCAGATTTTTGGCTCACAGGCCTTTGCGCACGGTATCTTCACCCTGGAGATGATCCCGAAAACGGGGGGTAAAATGATCTCCGCACCCGGCAAATTCACCAACTTTTTCCGCAAACAAAGCGATGGCGCTTGGAAATTTGCCCTGGTGATTTTCAGCTACGACCAGCCGCCCTCCTGATAAATGGGAGCGAGTCCGATGAAACGCGCTTTGGCCGCTATGGCTCTTTCAGTTCTGGCCCTTTCGGCCTCGACTCCAACGCTCGGCCAAAATCCGCGCGATCTGGAAATCTACTGGATCGATGTCGAGGGCGGTGCGTCAACCCTGTTCGTCGCGCCCGACGGCGAATCCCTTTTGTTCGACACCGGCTTTGGCGGCAATGGCGACCGCGACGCCAAGCGCATTTATGCCGCCGCCCAACGCGCCGGGTTGCGGCAGATCGACCATTTGGTGATCAGCCATTGGCACGCCGACCACGAGGGCGGGCTGGAAGCGCTCTCAAAAATGATTCCGATCCGACGGTTTTATGACCATGGCGATGGCGTCCAGCCCGAAGACCGGCAACGCCTTGAGAACTACAAATCCGTGGCGGGCGCCAACCGCACAATCCTCAAGGCCGGAGATACGATCGCGTTCGACGGCGTTCGGACGCGCGTGGTCATGTCGGAGGGACCGGCTATCGCAGCCCCAATCAATGGCGGCGGCCCCAATCCGCTTTGCGCCAACGCCGTCCAGATGGAGCCGTCCGCACCCGAAAACCTCAGGATGGTGGGGCTCTCGCTCACCTACGGCAATTTCAAAATGGCCACGCTTGGCGACCTCGACTGGTCACGGGAACTGGAACTGGCTTGTCCGGTGAACAAGCTCGGCACGGTCGATCTTTACACCATTAACCGTCACGGCACGCTCGCCGATTCCGGCTCGCCAGCCTTGCTCGGCGCGATCAGGCCGCAAGTGATCGTGGTCAACAACGGACCGCGGAAAGGACTTGGCCAACAGGATGACCGCGCAAAGCCGATTGCTGCTCCCGGCGCGGCTCCCTATGAGCGGAATTCCTATTTGCGCATGGTGAAAACGCCCGGCGTCCAAGATGTCTGGCAAATTCATCTGTCACTCCTCGACAGCGATCCTGCGCATAATGCGGCCCAGGACAAGATCGCCAATCTTGAAGAAGGCGCCGCGGATCAGGGAAACTGGATTCATGCTTCCGTCGGCCGCGACGGGAAATTCACCATCAGCAACGGCCGCAACGGCTTCAGCAAAACCTACACGGCGCGGAAGTAAGATAGGCTACTCAGAACTTCGTCCCCTCCCCGAGATTCGCTTTGCGAATTTCGACCCTCCCTCAAGCGGACGGTGGACATCACGGCAAACATGGCTGATACGCTTGGATTTGTTGGCGTCGGGAAAATGGGCGGCCCCATGGCGAGCCGGCTCCTCGATGCCGGCCATCGCCTGATCGTCTACGACATTCGCGACGACGCCATGAACCCGCTTGTCAAACGCGGAGCGGCGAAAGCCGCCTCCTCCCGCGCTGTTGCCGACGTGGCCCAAATCGTGTTTTTCAGCCTTCCCGAACCCAGCGACGTTCGCGGCGAAGCCCTTGGCGAGCATGGCGTGATCGCCGGAGGTCGCGTTGAAATTCTCGTCGATCTCTCGACTACGGGACGGCCAGCCACCATCGAGATTGCCGCCGCTCTCGCACGCAAATCCATTGCGATGATCGATGCTCCGGTGTCGGGCGGTATTGCCGGAGCAGCGAGGGGCACGCTCGCAATCATGGCGTCCGGAAACGGCCAAGCGCTGCTGCGAATTGCGCCGCTCCTCAACATCTTTGGCAAATTGTTCGTCGTGGGCGAACGGCCCGGCATGGCTCAGGTCATGAAACTCGCCAACAATCTTCTTTCGGCAACGGCGCTTGCGATCACCTCGGAGGCGCTTGTCATGGGTGTCAAAGCCGGCCTTGACCCCAAACTGATGATTGACGTGATCAATTCCGGGACCGGGCGAAACAGCGCAAGCGAAACCAAGTTTCCCCAGGCGATCCTGCCTCGCCGGTTCGCCTATGGGTTCACGACCGGCCTTATGAATAAGGACGTGAGACTCTGCCTGGAAGAGGCGCAATCATTGCAGACGCCCATGCCGATCGGCGAAGCCGTAGGCGCGATGTGGCAAGCCGCGGAACGTGAGTTGGGCTCGCAGTCGGATTACACCGAGATCGTCCGCTGCCTCGAACAACGCGCGGGCATCGAGATCAAGTCAGCTGGTTGAGGGTCGAGCCAGCGCGGGAACGCGTGTCATTCCGCGCCCAAGCATCACCACGATGAGTGCACTGATCGTGAGCCCGAAGGCGAGCATCGCCAGGGACGACGCATAATCGCCGCTTTGTCCTCTCAGGATGCCGATGAGCGTCGGCCCGACGAATCCTCCTAATGAAACGATCGTGTTCAACAACGCGATGCCGCCCGCGGCTCCGGCGCCCGTGAAGAAAGACGACGGCAGCGTCATGTAGGGCGCAATGGCGGACTGGACGCCGGCCACGGCAAAAGTGAGGCCGAGCAGCGCAACGAGATCGTTGCCGGTGAGGGCCGCAGCGGCGAAGCCGGTTGCGGCGAGCAGCCAGGCAAACGCGATATGCCAGATGCGCTCGCCCCGGCGGTCGCTCGAATACCCCAAGGCGACGATGATCGCCATGCTCGCGGTGTAGATAACCGACACGACGAGGCCGGTTGCAAGATTCGAGAATCCCATCGCCTTGACGATCTGCGGCAGCCACAGGCCGGTGCCATAAAGCGCGCAGCCTTGGGCAAACCCCGCGAGCGCGAGCACGACCACACGCGGATCGCGCAACGCCGGCCACAGGTCCTGAGTTTGGCTTTCTGTTTCCGTGGCAAGGCGAGCAGCGATCGTGTTCTTCTCCGCAGCGCTGAGCCACGCTGCGTGAAGTGGGCCATCGGATAGCCATTTGAGCGCCACAAAACCCAGCAGCGAGGCAGGCAAACCCTCGAGCACGAACAACCATTGCCAGCCATACAAGCCGGCGATGCCATCCATGCCCAGAATGAGTCCCGATACGGGCCCGCCGACAATGCCCGAAAGCGGAATGCCGCAGACAAAGGCCGCCGCGAAGCGAACACGATAAGTCTTCGGAAACCAAAGCGTCAGATAGAACAACATGCCGGGGAAAAATCCCGCCTCGACAAGACCAAGCATAAACCGCAGGACGTAAAAGCTCGTCGTACCGTGCACAAAAGCGGTCGATGCCGAAATCGCGCCCCATACGATCAGGATGAAGGACATCCAGCGCCTTGCGCCAAGCCTGCCGAGCACCACATTGCCGGGCACTTGGAAGATAAGATAGCCGACGAAAAATACGCCCGCGCCAAAACCGAAATCGGCCGGCGAAAAGCCGAGGTCCTTGTTCATCGTCAAGGCGGCAAAACCGGCATTCACCCGATCGATGTAATTCACCAGATAGAGCAAGCACATAAATGGAATCAGCCGCCACGCGCACTTGGCGAAGACTTTGTCTTGCTCGGGCATCCGCCGGTTCTATGCGACGCGAGGGGAAACGACGTAATCGCGCGTGATGGATTTGATGTTCGGTGTCCCGGCAAGCTGCATCACGATGTACAGGTCGTCGCGGAGATATTCGAGAACGCTCTGCACGCCGAGATTTCCGCCCAATGCGAGCCCATAGAGAACCGGCCTGCCACAGGCGACGACGTTGGCGCCGAGCGCAATCGCACGGAACGCATCCTGCCCGCGCCTGATACCGCTATCGAAGATGATCGGTACGCGGCCCTTCACCGCATCGGCAATCCGCGGAAGCACGCTGATCGCCGCCGGCACGCCATCGAGCGCCCGGCCGCCATGATTGGACACGTAAACCGCGTCGATGCCGCGCTCGACTGCCTGCATGGCGGTGACCGGGGACATCACGCCTTTCACCACGACCGGAAGTCCCGTCTCCTGCTTGATCCACAGCATGTCGTCCCAATTGAGATCGACCTTGCGCTGGCTCATCATCTGAGCCGCTTTGATGGGATCGGTTTCGTTTTTGGGCGCATTGCCTTTGCCCAGAGAAACCGGAATGCGGAAATCATTGCGGATATTGTTGTCGCGCGGATAGGCCAGCGTCGAATCGATGGTGGGAACGATCGCGCTATATCCCGCGGCCTTGGCCCGCAGGATGATCTCGCGCGCATAGCCGCGGTCGGCCGGGAAATAAAGCTGCATCCATTTTGGTCCCGGATGCGCCGCGGCAACATCCTCGAGCGGGACGTTCGATTGCATGGAGAGCACCATCAGCGTGCCCGCCGCCGCCGACCCTTGCGCCGTGCCGATTTCCTTCGAGACATGCGCCAGACCGTGGCTTCCCATCGGCGGCACAATGATGGGGAATGGCAGCTTCGATCCCAATATCGTGACGGAGAGGTCGGGCTTCAGCACGCCGGCGAGGAAATGCGGTTCGAGGCCGACCGCTTCCATCGCGCGCAAGTTTTCACGTTTGGTGTATTCGGCGCCGGAGCCGCCAAAAATATAGCCATAGCCGCCTTTGGGCAGGATCTTCTCAGCTTGGATTTCGAGGTCGGCGGTGTTGACGATCTTCAACCGCTTGACCTCGGTGCCGCCGGTGTATTGCACCTTCTCGTCTCCCGGGAGCACGCTGCCCCCACGGGTCTCGCCGGGTCCCGGCGTTCTAGGTTGTGCCGTTTGCGCCAGCGCGGGGGCCGCTGCGACCGCTGCCGCCGCCAATGTGCCGGTCAAAACAAAATCGCGCCGTTGAACGTCCATGGTTCCCTCCATTACGGTTCGGGTTTCAGTGTAGCCGAAAATCAAGCTTTGCCGGGCGAGAATCGCCAATCCAAGCGCTTCAGCAGCGCCGCTTCGTCAAGGCCGATCGCTTTCAGCCGTCCGGCCCGGGAAAGCACCGCAAGGCCCGCGATTGCCGAAGCGGCCAAAACCACATCCGCCTGACGATCGCGGTCCGAGATGGGTGCAAACCCCGTCGCTTCGGCCAAGGCGGTTAAAGCCGCTATCAGCCTGCCGTTGAACAGTCTTTCCGCCTCGGTGGGCGCTTGGCCGGCTTCCAGCGTGGCCGCCGCCGCGGGCAATGCACGGCTCGCACGCAGAACCTCCAAAGCGGCTTTTGCCGCCGCGGCAAGCGGGCCTAGGCCGCTCTCCTTGGCTATGGCGGCCTCGCGCAAAGCACGCACCAGGCTTCCCATATCGTCGGAAGCGAGCGCCAGCACGAGTTCGCCGCGATTGCGGAAATATTCGTAAACCGAAGCCGGGGCATAACCCGCCTCGGCCGCGACCGCCCGCAAGGATAAATTCCCCGCCCCTTCGCGCGCCGCGACCCGCCGCGCCGCATCCAAGATCGCATTGCGATTGGCGGCACGTTGACGGCTGCGTCTTTCGCTACGGCGGGAAAGCGCTTCGCTCATTGCGGCATGATAAGCGATTCTCCCTCCCCATGCCGCCAAACTAAAACGGCCCGGAACAGGTCCGGGCCGTTCTATGAAATCGGGAGAGCGGACTATCTATGGGCCGATTTATAGGCGGCGGCAGCGGTATTGTAGGCTTTGCCGACCCGCTCCTTTTCTTTCTGGCTGGTGTCCGCTTTGGCGTTGATGTCCTTCTGCTCCGCCAGCAGGCCCTTGCGAATGGCGCCATCCTGATCGTGCTTGGGATCAATAGCCTTCAACTGCTTGTCATCGTCGTCCAGAGCAGCCTTCAGACACAGTTGGTACTGGTCGGAGTCCTTGATGAAGGCAACCGCATCTTTCGCGGCCTGACTCATGTCGGCCGCGGTCGCCGTTTTGCCATCCGAAGGCATCGCCGGCGCGATGGGCGCGGCGCACTTGTCCTGCGCGGCAAATGCCGGCCCTGCAAGCGCAGCCAGAACCACAGTCGACAGGCAAATTTGGCGTATCATTCGAGTGCTCCTTCGGTCCCAAGCCGTTGTGGCACGGAATATAGAGCATAAATCGGGTATCGTCTCAAAGGCTTTCAGCCTCGGCGGAGACCTACGGCGAGCCCTTCAACCGGCTTGCCGGCCTCGTTTCTGGGCGAACAATCGAGGATTCCCACGCATTCCAATCCGGCGCGTTCCGCCGTGGCCCGGATATATTCGCCCGAATGCCGGTAACGCCGTTTGGGGCCGAGCGTAAATCCCGGTTCGCCGTGCTTTTCGACGGTAAAGAGAAAACAGCCGTTCGGCTGCAGCCGCGTGCGGACGCCGCCAAACATCGCGAAGAGATCGCCGAAATACACCAGCGTGTCGGCCGCGACGACGAGATCATAGAGGCGACCACCGTGGGCGAAATAGGCGTCGATATCGGCCACGGTGAGCGTGTCGTAAAGGCCGCGGGCGCGCGCGATCTCGATCATGCGCGGCGACAGATCGACGCCATCCAGCCGCCTTGCCAAGGGCTTGAATGCTTCGCCTGCGAGTCCTGTGCCGCAACCAAGATCGAGAATGTCGAGCGACCCAGATTCGCCGTCGACGACCAGGTCCGCCAATTCGCGCAAAACGAGGTGCGCGCGGTAAGAAAGTTCGCTCAACATTCTGCGCTCGTAATCGCCGGAGAATTGATCGAACAAATGCCGGATGTAGCCCGGCGGTGAGCGGCCGGCCCGCGAAAGCGTTGCGGCCTCAGCGAGTTTTTCCGCCGCACGCGCGGCCCATTCCGGCTGCGAGCCGGCAAGTTTTGCCAGAAGCTCGCTCGCGCGCTCGATTTCGCCCGCTTCAAGCCATGCGCTGCCCAGCGCGAACTGCGCGGCGTCTGTCGGATCGAGCCTTACGGCCCGCTGCAATTCGGCGATAGCCGCCGGCAGATGACCCAAGGCCATCAGCGCTTCGCCCAGCGCCAACGTCGCGACCGCCGCAGCCGGCCAAAGCGCCGCCGCCTCGCGCAGAACCGCCAGCGCTTGCTCCGGATGTTCCCCCGCCAAAAGTACGCGTCCAAGCGCGAGCCGCGTCAGCAGCGAGCCGGGTTTGTTGCGCAGCCGATCCTTCAGACGTTCGACGGCGGCGTTCGGTTCGCCGGCCTCGATAGCCGCATCGGCCTCCGCCATGGGATCGAAAATCGCTTCCTGTTCCGGCTTTACGATCACAGTCAGGCATTCACGGGGGGGCGGCAATCCGCTTGAGCGAAAGCGCAGGACCCGCCGCCCAGGAATCCGAAAGCGGCACGCCGTGTTTTTCGATCTCCAGCATCGCGTGGGCGTAACCCTGCGCGATAATACGTTCGATAGCGTCCCAGTCGCGCATCCCGATTCCGTCGAGCGGCGGCTCAAACAGGAAATCGGCATAGGCGCGAGTGTTGCGCCGCTGCAAATCGCTGCCCACCGTGCCCGCGCGCATCAAGATGGAAATGATGGAGGGCGACCCGCGCATGCGCTGCATGATCAGCGACAGAATCGAGCGCTCGCCATAGCGATCGTCATCAGCCCTCAAGTCGATTTCGCCCGATACGTCCACCGCGACGATCGGCCCCCGCGCTTCGGCGGCCATGACATCGACCGGCAGATTGTTCATGACGCCGCCATCGACGAGCAGGTGGCCTTGTTCGGTGACAGGCGGCAGGATCCCGGGGAGCGCGACGCTGGCACGAAGCGCACGCCATAAGGGTCCGCTGCGATGGACGTAATCGCGGCCGCTGGTCAGATCGGACGAGACGCAAAAGTAGGGCTTAGGCAGATCTTCGATGCGGACATCGCCAAAATGCTTGCGCAAGAGAGCGCTCACTTTGGCGCCGCGAAAAAGCGCAATCAGCGGCAGCGTGTAATCCGATAGCGGATTATTGGTCACAAACGCGTCTCGAATGCGCTCGACCAGCTCGTCGATGCCCCATTCCATGGCCAAGCCCGCGGCGATAATGCCACCCATGCTCGTGCCCGCCACGTAATCGAAGGGCACGCCTACTTCGTGCAGCGCCTTCAGCACGCCGATATGGGCAAATCCGCGGGCGCCGCCCCCGGCCAGCACGATATTGACCGCGGAGCCCGCGATGAAGCGCGCCAAACGCTTGAGATCGTTCGCATTGCCCGAGCGCACATGATGATGCGTGCCGAACAGGTCGCTGCGCAGCTCGATATGCTGCGGGATGCCGTTGCGCGCGCTGCCCTCCGGATGGACCAGCAGCAGCTCCGGCGCGGTCGACATCTCGCGCTGGAAATACCGCCGGGCAAAAGCGTGCAGAGTGAGCGTGTCGTCGGCGCGCGCGACCAGCATGATGCGGTCGGCTTGCCGCTGGCAGAAATTGGTCCAGGTGGTGTCCGGCTGATCGCCTTGATAGAACACGACATCATGTTCGGCTTCGAAGCGATTGAACCAATCCGTCGTTTCATTTTGGGCCGTTGAATCGAGCACCGCGGCCTTTGCGCCCATCTTCACCAGCGCCTCGGCCATGCCGTGCACCGCCGAATCGTCATCGAGACCATATTGCATCGGGACCATGGCGAAGGTTTTGGGTCTGGTGCGCTGGTGCTCGCCGCGCGTCGTCTCCCGCAGCCGCCGGACGACGATCTTCAAGAGATTAAACATCACGCGCGGGTAGCGTGTGATGAGCATATCGAACGCGCTGGGACCGAGCCGCAAAAGCTCGGTATCGCGCAACGCCACCAGAGTCGCCGAATGGGATTCGCCGGTGAGCAGCGACATCTCCCCCACGGTCTCGCCGGCGGGAATGGTGGCGACCAGCCGCTTTGGACTATCGTCGTCTTGGACGAAAACACCGAGCGATCCGGTCACCACCAGGAAAACCGCCCGGTCGTTTTCCCCATCCCGCCCGAGTTGGGTGCCGCCGGGAAGCCCGAACCAGTCGGCTTCCCCCAGCATCCGGCGCAAGGCCTGGTCGGGAACCTCGTCGAGAATGCTGAAACTCTTCAACCGCTGCTGAAGCGAGGCCGGGAAAAACTGATCCGCGCCGCTGCGAAAGGCTGCAAGAAAGACCATGTCTAGACCATCTTACAAACCAGCCCGTCCATCTTGCCACCACTATAGCGGGAGTCGGGTTGAACCTCCGATTAACGAAATGGGGAATTCTCCGCCGGGGCCGTGACGGCGGCCCGCCGACGTTCTAGTTTAGTGCTGTGAAACCCGTCTTTCACCTGGTTTTGGCTCTGCTTCTGGCCGGTTGCGCTTCCGCTCCCGTGGCCAAGGCCCCCCCGCCCATCGAAGCACAGGTCAGCGCGCTCAAAGAGCGCCTATTCGTCATGGTCGAGGCCGAACGCCATCGGCTGGACCAAGCCGCCAAGCCCTTGATTCTCGATCCCGAACTGATGAGGGCAGCGCAGACCCATTCCGACGATATGGCGATGAAGCGCTCTTTCGACGCAAACAATCCGAACGGCAATCTCGCGGTCAATGTCCTGCTGAGCGATCCGAAGTTCCGCGGCTTTGTGGCGGAAAATTCCGCCGCACAATATTTCACGCCCGGCGCCGTGATCGACCCGGACGTGTATGCGCGGGGCTTTCTCGCGATCTGGCTCAACAGTCCCGACCACCGGATGAACCTGGCGTATCCGGCGTTCGATAAGACCGGCATCGGGATCGCAGTGAACGGCAACGCCATTTATGCCGCGGAATTGTTTTCCACCGATCTCGGACTGCCCGAACCGCCATAATGTCCCAGTCGCCGCGCATTTCCAGCTATGACGAGTTCTGGCGATTTTACCTGCATGAGCACGCGAACCCGAAGACCCGGCTCTGGCATATTGCCGGAACCGGCGCGGCCTGCGTTTTCTTGCTTGCTGCAATCGTAACTTACCGCTTCGAGTTTCTCATTGCCGCTTTCATCGCGGGTTACGGCCCGGCGTGGATCGCCCATGTTGGAATCGAGAAAAATCGTCCGGCGACCTTTCGCTATCCTCTTTGGTCGCTGGTGGCGGATTTTCGCATGACCTTCGCTTGGGTCAGGGGCGGCCTTGACCGCGAACTCGAAAGGGCGGGAGTGGCCAATCCCCAAGAACGGCCAAGATAACAGCCACGCGTTAATTGCCCGCGCAGACAATCGGCGTATGCTCGATTCGATTTGACCCTCCCGCTCTTAAGGCGCTGCCGGATGCGCGTAAGACTTTATTTGGCAATATTCGTCACGGCGCTGTTCGCCTGCGTGACGGCCCATGCGCAAGAGCTCGTTTCAGGCCTCTCCACTGACCTGATTCAGATCACGTCCAACTTCAATGGCACCGACATCGTGCTATTCGGCGCCATAGAACCCTCCGAAGACGCCAATGCGGCGAAGGATCAGGACCTCGTCGTCGTCATCCGCGGCCCGCCGGAGGATATGGTGGTGCGGCGCAAGGCTCACATCCTGGGCATCTGGGTGAACCGGGAGCAGATCGATCTGATCGGCATGCCCGGCTATTACTTTCTCGCCAGCACGCGGCCGCTCGACGATATCGCCTCCCTTTCGACGCTGCAGCGGTTTCGGCTCGGCACGGCAAATCTCGAGGGGACGGTGCGCGGGGCGAGCAGTCCCGAAGAAGCGGGTGCTTTTCGCGCCGCAGCCATTCGCGATCGAAAACGCGAACATCTGTATTGGGAAAGCCCCACCGGCATCGATTTCCTCAGCCGCACGCTTTTTCGCGCCCGCATTCCCGTGCCGGCCGCCGTGCCGGCGGGCGAGTACCGGGCGGAAGTCTATCTCTTTCGCGGCGGAGTCGTTGTCAGCGCGCAATCTTCGCCGCTTTTCATCGACAAGAGCGGCTTTGAGCGGCAGGTTTACAACTTCGCGTACCAAGCCTCCTTCGCATACGGATTTGCAACCGTGCTGATTGCGTTGTTCTTCGGCTGGAGCGCTTTCCTGGTCTTCCGGCAACGGTAAGGACCTACGCCTCCCCCTGGTGGGGTCGAAGCGGTAGGCGCGGGTTCCGGCTACTAGGCGCGCCCGCCTGCTGAACTGTCCAAGTGTTCGAAAGTCAGGTTTTATCGATATTATTTGCACGTGCTGAAGTGTACGCAGAACTGTACGGACGGCGGCGGAAGTGTACGGTGCGCTCGCTCATAAAAACATGACGTCATGTCTGCACGTCTGCACGAAAGCCAGATTTTACGGGCTCTTTTGCGTGTTGCGAGGTTGCACGCGAGGTTGCACGGGGGTTGCACGAGCTGCACGCGTGTACGCGAGAAATCAATGTCTCCCCCCACTCGATCGCCGGCAGCGAGCGCAAAAACGCAACGGATTTTTTGCCCAAAATGCCTGCGCCCGGCAGCTTCCTCAGCTCCGGGCGCAATTTCAATCATTGCTAAAACACCTATCTCCATCCCCGGGGATGATCAAGCAAGTGTTTTGCGCAAAACACTTTGCGAAACCGGAAGCGAGCGCAAAAACGCAACGGATTTTTGCCCAGAAATGCTTGCGCCCGGGAGCTTCTTCAGCTCCGGGCGCAAATTTCGATAATGCTGAAACACCTATCTCCATCCCCGGGGATGATCAAGCAGGTGTTTTGCGCAAAACAGTCTGAAACCGTGGCGCCATCCTGGAAACGCGCCATGGCGTATCCGGGACCCACTTCAAAGTAGGATCGGCGCGATCAGATCAGGGACGAAGCTTTGATGGAATCGATGCAACTTGATCCGGTGTCAGCCGTGTCATCGATTTGACAATGCATTGTTCCGTGATTCCCTGCGGATATTGCGAAACGCGAAGATCCCAATCAATTGGTGCGCAAATCGTGTCGCTGCCGTGGAAGACGCTCACCAAATGCGTACTCGGGAACTCCAATGTGGGACATGGCGCCGAGAGGTCCAGCCGATAAAACCGGTTCACGCCTACCCGAATGAGGATTGTGCTCGGGTCGGGCGAACGCCATCCCTGGAAATCCCGGCTGAAGAAGCAGGCTGAGCCGCCATTCGGCTGCTGCGGTTGCGCGCTGGCAATGGGGGCGAGAAGCAGCGCAGAAAGGAGTGTCATTGTTAGCGGGCGCTGAAGGTACATGGTGGTCACCTCATCAGTTCGACTGGCAGACTATAAACGCACAACCCCACATCCGCGCCGAGCGTAAAATGCAGGATTCCATCACCGGGGTCCATCGGCAGCTCGATATTACAATGAAAAATTACATTTGACGAACCGCGGGGCGTGAACAGGCTGGCATTTTCTCGAACTCGCGCAATAAAGTATTGTGTCCACCTTCGGGAGCAATGCCACGCGCTGGAAAAGTACACGGAATGAATCACTGAACCGCGGCACACGGATGAGCCGGGTCGGATGTGGGTTGACAGCCGGCTTGATATTGGCCGCCGGTGCGGTCGCTGCCCAGAATTCGGACCGCGACCGAACGCGCTGCTCCAGCGGTAATGCAAACCTGGCGATTTCCGGCTGCACCGCGGTGATACAGGCGGGACGCGAAACGAACGACTCTCTTGCGGTGGCCTTTCATTATCGCGGTAATGCATATCTGGAACGGGGCGACTACGACCGTGCGATTGCGGATCTCGCGCAAGCCATCCGCCTGAACGCAGGTCTGCCCCAGAGCTTTTACGACCGGGGGAGAGCGTACCTTGCGAAGAATGACGACCGCCGCGCGATCCAGGATTTCGACCAAACGATTCGGCTGAATCCTGACATTCCGGAAGTCTACGACAGCCGCGGCGTGGCCTATCGTGATGAAGGCGACCTGGATCGCGCCGGACAGGACTATGACCAGGCGATCATGCTCGATAGCAACTACGCCCCGGCCTTCGTCCATCGCGGCAATCTGTACAGTGACAAAGGCGATTATGATCGCGGCATTCGGGATTATGACGAAGCGATCCGTCTGGAACGGCAGGATGCGGAAGCCTGGTACAGGCGCGGAGAGGCATATTTCCGGAAGCAGGAATATGACCGCGCCGCCCGCGATCTGGATCAAGCGCTGAAGTTGGAGCCGGACAACGCGAACGCCGTGTGGCGCCGCACCGTAACTCGTTTTGCCCTTGGCCAATTTGCGGAAGCAGCGCAAGACGCGGAGCTCACAGGCCGGTTAAGTCCAGCCTGGTTGTACGGCATTCTCTGGCGATACATCGCAAATGCGAAAAGCGGAACGGCAAAGCCGGATGTATTGCTGCCGTACTCGGCCAAAATTGATGTATCGAAATGGCCCGGCCCGGTACTGGCGCTGTACATGGGCGCTCTGACAGCCGGGCAGGTCAGCGATGCCGCAGTCAAGGCCGGCGGCGCCAAAAGCGGCCCCGGTTATGTCTGTGAGGCTGCATTCTACATCGGCGAACTGCGGCTTCTGCGGAATGATCCAAAGGGCGCCAAAGAGTCATTGCAGGGCGCGGTCAGGACATGCCCTCATACATTCGACGAGTATCATGGCGCGGTCGCAGAATTGGGCAGGTTGCCATAGAGCCGTGCGGGTCGGCTTGGCGTCCGCGCGCTAAGCCCCTCCATTCATTTCCGCACATGACCCTATTTCTTCTCAACATTGACCGGAAGCCGTCGTGTTGCCTCGACTGAGAGTCGGGCGCGTCCATCATGCCGGCGCTCGCGGCTCGCTTGCGCTCGGCTCGTCGAACAGACGCACATAGGCGCAGCGAACTCTGCGTGCCTTCGATCTGGCTCGACAGCACGGCTTCTTTGCGCACATACATGAAGACGAAAAGATCGGGGATTGGGCAGGGTTTGGATCGAACCATCGAGTCTGCCAAGCGCCAGGTCGGCCTCGGAGAGGCGCCGTTGCAACTCGCCTGCTACTTCGATCCGCGGAGGCAGGGCCGCTGGAATAAAGGCGCGATAGCCGGCTGGCTGGCGTTGATATATTCCGGCGCGACTTTGGGCTTCCGGCAAGGCCGCCTTTCATAAGATGCGGCATGTCAAGTATATTAAAGTCTGTCTTTAGTAAGGAAGGAAATTCCTTCCTTATGCAAGCCTCGCTTTACTAAAAAGGTCGGACTCGGCTGTCAACGTTGCCTTGACATTTATCGTCTGAATTGGCGCGCGAGGCCGAGGCGATCTCGAAACGCTTTCCGAATGCTGCCGTCAATCCGGACGAGCAGCGCCGGCTCAGGGCCGCGCTTTACCGGCGGCTGCTGAAACTTGCCGCCGCAGACAGGACGCGAATCGTCGATCGGATTTTGGCGACATTACTGGGTTGATGTCAGAGTGATTTGCAATCAGGTGTGCTCAAAACGCTCCCCTCACCTTGCCGCGCCAGTACGCACTTGCTGCCGCAAGTGCGGGCGCGGCTTTCCTCTCCCTCAAGGGGAGAGGGGCTACAACGGGCTATAAATGAGCCAAAAAGCGATTGCCGAGCTGCGCGTTCGCGTCGAGCATTGGTCACGGCGGCTGCGGGTGACGCCGCGCCTTGTGCGCGTGCAGCGAATGACGCGCAAATGGGGCTCCTGCTCGGCGGCCGGAACGCTCACTTTGGCGCTCGAACTCATCTACGAGGATGAAGCGTTCCAGGATTTTGTCGTGGCTCATGAGCTTCAAGAGAAGTTTGCCAAGACGGGCCGTTGAGTAGCTAGAGTCGTTTGTGATCACGTCTGCTCAAAACGCTCCCCTCACCTTGCCTCGCAAGTGCGGGCGCGGCTTTCGCTCGGGGCTGCGATGAGTCTTTGCGCCGCGCAGACGCGCGGCGACTGGGTGGCCCGATCAAGTCGGGCCATGACATGATTTGCGTAAGTTCATTCCAAAACGGCTTAACTGAACGCCTGGAGACCCGTCTGCGCACGGCCCAAGATCAGGGCGTGGATGTCGTGCGTTCCTTCATAGGTATTCACCGCTTCCAAATTCAGCACGTGGCGGATGACGTTGTATTCGTCGGCCACGCCATTGCCGCCATGGATGTCGCGGGCGATGCGGGCGATCTCGAGGGCTTTGCCGCAATTGTTGCGCTTCATCAGCGAGATCGCTTCGGGCGCGGCTTTGCCCTGGTCCAGCAATCGCCCTAAACGCAAGGCGCCGGCCAACCCTAAGGCGATCTCGGTCTGCATGTCGGCAAGCTTTTTTTGGATCAATTGCGTGGCGGCAAGCGGCCGGCCGAATTGGCTGCGATCCAGCGCATATTGCCGCGCGGCATGCCAGCAGAATTCGGCCGCGCCCATCACGCCCCAGACAATGCCGAAACGAGCTTTGTTCAGGCAGCCGAACGGCCCGGCCAACCCGCGCACATTCGGAAACATGTTCTCCTCGGGGACAAAGCAATCCTGAAGAACGATTTCACCCGTGGGGGAGGCGCGCAGCGAGAACTTGCCTTCGATTTTGGGGGTCGAGAATCCTTTTGCGCCGCGCTCGACGAGAAAGCCGCGAATGCGTTCGTCTTCCGTCTTGGCCCAGACCACGGCGAGATCGGCATTGGGAGAATTGGTGATCCAGGTTTTCGCGCCGTTGAGCCGGAATCCGCCGGGCATTTTCACCGCCCGCGTCGTCATCGACCCGGGATCGGAACCGTGGTCGGGTTCGGTCAATCCGAAACAGCCGATCAACTCGCCACGCGCGAGCTTGGGAAGATATTTCCGCTTCTGTTCGGGGCTGCCATAGGCGTGGATGGGATACATCACCAGCGCGCTCTGCACGCTCAACATCGAGCGGTAGCCCGAGTCGATGCGCTCTACTTCGCGGGCAATCAGCCCGTAAGCAACGTGATTGAGGCCCGCGCCGCCTTCGTTTTCGGGAAGCGTGGCGCCGAGGAAACCCATCTCGCCCATGGCCACAATGGTCGCCCGATCGAAGCGCTCGTGACGGAAATCGTCGCGCACCCGGGGAAGCAGCTTTGCCTCGCAAAAGCGGCGCGCATTATCGCGCACCATGCGCTCTTCTTCGGACAATTCCTGCTCGAGGAGAAGCGGATCGGACCAATCGAACGTGATTTCTGCCATGGCTTTTTCGCGCCTTTCACTCCCGATTTCCCAGAAACGCCACGACGGTGTCCTTGTAGATACGGTCGCCGACCGTCGAATGATGATTGCGCTTCGGCACGATCAAGGATTGCGCATCGTGAAAGGCGCGCGCCAGCGGTTCCGGCGAGCCCGCCATATTGTCCTCGGCGCCGCAAACGAGCAGCAGTTTTTGCGGCATGACGTGCAACTCTTCGGGAGTGAATATCTGCCTCGGCCGGCGCATGCAGGCCGCCATGGCAGCGAGGTCGTCACCCGCTTTCTCGCAAAAGGCGCGGAATTCCCGCGCCGTCGGATCGGTGATCTTCGATGGGTCCTTGGCCTGCAAGCCTTTTGCAATGGTCTCCGTCAGATCTTTGGACTCGCGAAAATAGGTTTCACCGAGCCCACCCAGGATGACACGGCGCACGCGGTATGGCGCGTCGTGCATCAGCCGGATCGCCAATATCGCGCCCATGGAATAACCCATGACGTCGCTCTCGGCGATTTCCAAATCCGCGAGCACGGCGACGATGTCCCGCACCATGCGGCCCTCGTCGTAAGCGGCCGGCGCATGCGGCTTCTGCGATTCGCCGTGACCGCGGCAGTCGATCGCAATAAGTTTATGGCCGGCGGTCATCAAGGTTTGGTACCAGCCGGTATTGGCCCAGGTAATCGTGCGGCTGGCGCCAAAACCATGAATCAAGAGAATGGGCGGACCTTCGCCCATGCAGTCATAAGCAATGTCGGTTCCATCGGAGGCCGTGACATAATACGTCATACCCGGCTAACTCGCGCGTTTGGATAGGCATTGCAAGCTCGGATAATGTCCTAATTTGAAAATGCTGAGACGCGTCACCCCCACCCGAAAACGCTTCGCGTTTTCGACCTACCCACAAGGGGGAGGTGAGGTGAATATATGAAGACGTGGCTTCTGGTCGGCGCGGCAAACGGATTCCTCGCAGTCCTCGCGGGCGCGTTTGCGGCCCATCTCCTGCAAGGGAGAATCGATGCTGCCGCGCTTGCGGTATTCCAGACGGCTGCGAATTACCATCTCGTCCACGCTCTGGCTATCGTCGCGGCATCCTTTGCGGCCCAGCGGGGCGCGGGCAAGCGCGCAAGATTGGCGGCATGGCTTTTCACGACCGGTATCGTGCTGTTTTGCGGCTCGCTATATTTTACCGTCCTTGCTCATTCCAACGCGCTGGTGCTGATAACGCCCGTGGGCGGCATTTCGCTGCTCGCAGGCTGGCTCGCGCTCGCTGCTGCCGCCTTCGACTGACACGAGCCGATCAACCGATGCCGCCACCCAATCAAATCGAGCGATTCTCTTACGCGACGGATGAGGATCCCAGGCTTAAACGGCTGCTCATTCGCGCCATCGAGAAGATGACCGGCCAGCCCTATCTCAAGCGGCTCTACGACGATCACCGGGCCAATCCGGTTCCCGGCGAAACCTTCTGGGCCGCGGCCTTGAAGCGCCTCGAAATCACGATCGTTTGCAATGAGGATGCGGTGACGCGGATTCCGCCCAAGGGCGCGCTGATCATTGTCGCGAATCATCCTTTTGGCGTCCTCGATGGCTTGATTATCTCTTATCTCACGTCGAAGGTGCGAAACGATTTCATCATTCTCACCAACGCCGTTCTGTACCAGGCCGATGAAATCCGTGCGCATCTGCTTCCCATCGATTTTGCGGAAACCAAGGAGGCGCTGAGCACAAATCTAAAATCGCGCGCCGAAGCCAAGGCGCATCTGACGAAAGGCGGCTGCTTGATCATTTTTCCGGCGGGCGGCGCCTCGACCACGCCCAAGCCCTGGAGCAGACGTGCGGTAGACCCCGAGTGGAAAAATTTCGCAGCGCGGCTTATCCATGCCGCGAAGACCCCCGTGGTCCCGGTCTATTTCGTCGGACAAAACAGCCGGCTGTTTCAGATCGCAAGCCATATCAGCCTGACGCTCCGGCTGTCCCTGTTCTTCAAGGAAGTTTATGACAAGATCGGCAGCGAGATTCACCTTCGCATCGGCGAACCGATCCCCTACAAGGAATTGGAGTCACTGGAGCGCGGGCAGTTGATGGAACATTTGCGCAAAGCAACCTATGCGCTCTCCGCCGGCATGCCGCATCGCGACGTCCGCGGGCGCCGGCCGCGTTATCTGGCGGGCGAGCGCAAATCGCGATGAACGAACGTATTCCCGTCGGGCTGCTGGTGACGTGCCTAGTGGATTTCTTCCGGCCGCAAATCGGTTTTGCGGCGGTGAAGTTGCTGGAGCTGGCGGGGTGCGATGCGCAGGTACCCGAGCAAAGCTGTTGCGGGCAACCCGCCTATAATGCCGGCGATGCGGCAGACGCAGCTGCTTTGGCCAAGCGCACCATCGCTACGTTCGAAAGCTTCCAATATGTGGTCGTGCCGTCAGGGTCCTGCGCCGGCATGCTGCGCGTTCATTACCCCCGCCTTCTGAAGGACGACCCGGCCTGGGCCATGCGCGCCGAGGCCTTCGCGGCAAAAACCCACGAATTGTTCTCGTTCCTCGTCAACATATGCGGCCTCAAGACGGTCGAAGCCGCGTGCAAAGGCGATGCGGTCTACCACGATTCCTGTTCTTCCTTGCGCGAAATGGGGGTTGCGGCAGAGCCGCGCCTGCTGCTGCGCACGGTTCGCGGATTAAATGTTCGCGATCTGTCGGAAAAGGAAACCTGCTGCGGCTTCGGGGGTTTTTTCGCCGTCAAATATCCGGAGATTTCAGCGCGCATGGCCGATGACAAGATCGCCGACGCAAAAGCGAATGGCGCAAGCATGATGCTCGCCGGCGATCTCGGCTGTCTGCTGCATTTGGCCGGGCGGCTATCGCGCCGGGGCGAAGAGATGGAGATACGTCACGCGGCTGAAGTGCTCGCGGATTTGCATGATTCGCCTTCTATCGAGGGCGCAGAGTGAACGAGGACGCCCGCGATTTTCCCAAGGCCGCTCGCGCCGCGCTCGGCAATGCGCGGCTGCAAGGCGCGCTGGCGCATTTAAAGGAAGGCTTCCAGGTCAAACGCCGCGCGGCGTTCGCCGCCTATCCCGTCGCATTCGAAGCTTTGCGCGAGCAAGGGCGCGCGATCCGGGATTCGTCGCTGTCGCGGCTGAGCGAGTTGCTCGTGCAGTTCGAGGGCCAGGTGCTGGCCGCCGGAGGATATGTCCACTGGGCGCGCGATGCATCGGAAGCTCGCGATATCGTCAAGCGCATTCTGGTCAATCGCAATGCCCGGACCGTCACGAAGGGTAAGTCGATGGTGACGGAGGAAATCGAGCTGAATGCTTATTTGAGCGCCCACGGCATAACACCCATAGAGACCGATCTCGGCGAATATATCATCCAGCTTCGCAACGAACGCCCAAGCCACATCGTTGCGCCCGCCTTTCATCTGCAGCGAAGCGATGTCGAGTCGAGCTTTCGCGAGAAACACGACACGCTGGCTGTGGACCGTCCGCTCGACGACAGGCCGGCATTGGTGGCGGAAGCTCGCGCAGTGCTGCGGCGCCATTTTGAAGCGGCGGACGCGGGAATCACGGGGGCCAATTTCCTGGTCGCCGAAACCGGAACGGCGATTATCGTCACCAATGAGGGGAACGGCGATCTGACCCGGCTGCTCCCGCGCACCCATATCGTGGTGGCTGGAATCGAAAAGGTGGTGCCGCGCCTGCGCGATGCGTCGATGTTGTTGCGTTTGCTGACGCGCTCGGCAACGGGACAGGAGATCACCTCCTATGTGAGCTTCATGAGCGGTCCGAAGCGCAGCGGCGATGCCGACGGACCTGAGGAATTCCACGTCGTGCTGCTCGACAATGGGCGAAGCGCGCTGCTTGGCGGTCCGGCGCGCGAAGTGCTGCAATGCATACGCTGCGGGGCCTGTCTCAATCATTGTCCGGTCTATGGCAGCGTTGGCGGCCATGCCTATGGCGCGACCTATTCCGGACCGTTGGGCGCGGCGCTCGATCCCGGATTGGACGGGATCGAGAAGATGTATCATCTGCCCAATGCGACCAGTTTTTGCGGGCGCTGCGAATCCGTGTGTCCGGTGAAAATCCCGCTCACCCGCATCATGCGTCACTGGCGCAATGATGCGTTTGCGAAAGGCATACCGTCTCGCACATTCGGCCGCGGCTTGAAATTATGGGCGGCGATGGCGCGCCGGCCGAAGCTTTATGCGGCGGCAACAAAGCTTGCCGCAGGCACGATGCGATTCATTGCCGGAAAGCAGAACCGCCTCCGCACCCTTCCTGTCCTGTCCGGCTGGTTTATCGCGCGCGATCTCGCCAAACCGGCGCGCCACAGCTTTCAGACGCAGTGGCACAAACGCCGTGAAAAGCCATGACCAGCGCGCGCGAAGCTATTTTGCAAGAAATCGCGAAAGCCCACGCCGCCGAGCGCGCTGTGCCGGATTTGACGCTCCCGGCCTCTCCGGGCGATGCAAAGGCGGCGTTCGTTGCCAAAGCCAAAGCGAGTCTGGCGGCAGTTCATGAGATAGCCGCTCCGGCCGAAGCTCCGGCTTGCATTGCATCAATTCTGGCGGCGGGCGGCCTGGCGCCCGAACTGCATATCCCTGACGGTTCGCCGCTGAACGCTCTGCCGTGGCGTCTTGCCCCAGCTTTGCGGCTTGTGACGGCTGCGCCGGGGGGCGAAGACAGCGCGTTTGCCGCTGCCGATTACGGCATCGCCGAAACCGGCACGCTGGTGTTTTTCTCGGGGCCGAATCGCCCGTCATCCTGGCATTTTCGCCCGGGGCGCGAATTCGTGCTGCTGCTGCGCGAGCGCGTTGTGCCGCGCCTGGAAGATGTGTTGGCTGCGCAACGGCCGATACCATCCACGCTCAATCTGGTCACGGGCCCGTCGCGGACCGCGGATATCGAACAAACCATAGAATTGGGCGCTCATGGCCCGCGAGAGGTCCATATCCTGATCGCCGGGTGAATGCGGGTAGACGACGTTGTAGCCCTCGATCCATCCCCTCCCCGAACCCGCCTTCGCCGCTCGCGCGGCTACGGCGCGGTTCGACCCTCCCTCAAGGGGAGGGTGAAGCACAAACAGCCACAGCTTGGCTTTCCGCACCGCTTGCACCATTCGAGCGCGGCGGTTTACTAGGCTTTATCCAAAACGAGATAATCCCGACTCATGGGCCTTCCGCCGACGCCAGAAGCACCGACCCCGCCGGCATGGCTCGCGCGATTGCCGCGCGTCTTCCATCACCGCAATTACCGGCTGTTTTTTGCCGGACAAAGCGTCACTCTGCTGGGGGCTTGGGTTCAAACCGTCGCACTGAGCTGGCTTGTCTACCGCCTGACCCACTCGGTATTCCTGCTGGGTCTCGTCACCTTCGTCTCGCAGGCGCCGATCTTCTTCATCACGCCTTTTGCCGGCATGATCGCGGACCGTCACGATCGGCGTTCCGTGTTCATCGTGACGCGCGCTTTGTGCATGGCGCAGGCCGCCGTGCTCACCGTGCTGACGCTCACCGGGCATATTGAAATCGGCACGATCATGGTGCTCGCGCTTTTGCTCGGAATCATCACCGCGGTGGAAACGCCAACGCGGCAATCTTTCACCGTCGACATGGTCGGCCGCGAGGATCTTCGCCAGGCGATCGCCTTCAACGCGATGATGTTCAACCTTGCCCGCACCGTGGGCCCGGCAATCGGAGGCGTGATCGTCGCCGCACTTGGCGAAGGCCTATGCTTTCTCCTCAACACCGTTTCCTATGCCGCCGTGCTCACCAGCCTTTTCATGATGCGGCTGGAACCCCGAATCATCCGCCCCACCAGCCGGCCGTGGGACGATTTGAAGCAAGGCTTCACCTATGTGGCGCGGCATCCTCATATCAGAATGGTGCTGTTCCTTTCGGCCACCTGCGCCTGCTTTGGGACGTCTTATCTCGCTTTGATGCCGGCCTTTGCGCAGGACATCCTCCATCAAGGACCGGACGGACTGGGATATCTCATCAGCGCCTTTGGCGTTGGCGCCGTTTCGGGCGCGGTCCTGGTATCGCGGCTGCATGAGCGCCATCTCGCGCTTATGCCCACCATCATGGCGGTGCTCCTGGGCGCGAGCCTGATCGCCTTTGCCACGACGCATTCTTTTATCCTTGCGATGCTACTCGTCGTGCCCACCGGGTTCGGTTATCTCGGCATTGCGGTTTCCAGCAACACGCAAGTGCAGACGCTCTCCGAGGACGGAATGCTGGGCCGGGTGATGGCGTTTTACGCGATGGGCGCCTTGGGAAGCCCGCCTTTTGGCGCATTGCTGCTCGGCTATATTTCCGATCTGATCGGCGTAACCCATGCGTTCATGGTGAGCGGCGCGGTGTGCCTGCTTGCGGCAGGGATTTCGTTGCTGAGCCTCAAGCGCCGCGGCGCGGTCGATTTTACCGTGCTCCGCGAAGCACAGGAGCAATGAGCGACGCGCAGCTGGAAAACGCGTGGCGCCTGCAGCGCGCCGGACGGGCGCCCGAGGCAGCGCGGATTTATGCCGATATCCTTCGCAGCCATCCGGCGAATTTCGATGCGCTCTACGGGTTGGGCCTGATTCATCTCGAACATAGGCATTTCGCCGAAGCCGAGCGCCTGCTGGCCGCCGCGATCCGGATCAATTCGCAATCGGCGGAGCTGTTCTACAATCGCGGCTGCGCGCTGCAAAACCTCGGCCGGAACGAGGACGCCATCGCGTCATTTGCGCTTGCTCTCGCCATCAAGCCGGATTTCGCTGAAGCCCGAAACAATCGCGGCGTAACGCTGATCGCGCTCAATCGCTATCCTGAAGCGCTCGCCTGCTTCGACCGGGTGCTTCACGAGAAGCCCGAAGCGGCGATCGTGCACAACAACCGCGCCACGGCGCTGCTCGCGCTCAAACGCTATGACGAAGCCCTAGCCTCCAGCGAAGCCGCGTTGCGGATCGAGCCAAACGCCGCCGATGCCCATTATAGCCGCGGCGCGGCATTTGCCGGTTTGGGACGCCTCGAGCAGGCGCTTGCGGATTTCGCTCGGGCCCTTGCGATCAATGCCGATTACGCCGACGCGCTTGTCCATCGCGGCATTGTCCTGGCGCGGCAAGGCCGCCATGACGCCGCGCTTGCGAGCTACAACCACGCGCTTCGGATTCAGCCCGGAAAAATCGACATTCTTTTCAATCGGGTGAATTCGCTATGGGCGCTGCGCCGTTTCGCGGAAGCCGTTCTCGACTGCGAGCAAATTCTCAAATCGCATCCGCATTACAAGTATGCCCGCGGCAACCTTGTTTACAGCCGAATGCAGTGCGCCGAATGGCGAAGCGTGGAGGCAGAAAAAACGGCGGCTTTCGCGGATTTGCGCGCCGGGTTGCGCAGCTTTCGTCCGCTGCACGCCGTCGCCGTTTCCGATTCGCCTGAGGACCTGCTGCAGTGCGCGCGGATTTGGGTCACCGACGAATGTGCGCCTCGGGAGCCCCTGTGGAGGGGCGAAGGCTACCGTCACGACCGTATCCGCATCGCCTATGTTTCGGCCGATTTTCGCCTGCATCCGGTGGCGACACTGGCCGCCGGCGTATTTGAAAATCACGACCGGACCCGGTTCGAGGCGATCGCAATCTCGCTTGGGCCCGAAGACGAGAGCGCCGTGCGCGAGCGGCTGCGGCACGCTTTCGACCGGTTCATCGATGTCCGCAATCGCGGCGACGCGGAAATTGCACGGCAATTGCGCGAAACGGAGATCGACATCGCGGTGGATTTGATGGGGTTTACCGACAATGCCCGGCCGATGATTTTCGCGCACCGCCCGGCGCCGGTGCAGGTCAATTATCTCGGCTATCCCGGCAGCATGGGTGCGCCTTACATCGACTATATTCTCGCCGATAAACAGGTCGTACCCGAGGCCCAGCAGCCCTATTATGAGGAGAAGATCGCCTATCTCCCGCACAGCTATCTCCCGAACGATAGAGCGCGATCTATCGCCGAACGAACGCCCAGCCGTGTGGACGCCGGATTGCCGGCAGACGGTTTCGTCTTCTGCAGCTTCAACAATCTTTATAAAATCACGCCCGATATGTTTGCCGCCTGGATGCGCCTCCTTTCCGCCATCGACGACAGTGTTCTGTGGCTTTCGCAGACAAATCCCGAAGCCGTCTGCAATTTGCGGCGTGAGGCCGAAGCGCACGGCGTCTCCGGACAAAGAATTTTGTTTGCGCCTTTCATTCAAGCCCCCGATGAGTATCTGGCGCGCCTTCGCCTGGCCGATTTGTTCCTGGACACGGCGCCCTACAATGCCCATGCGACGGCATGCGATTTTCTATGGGCCGGCGTTCCGCTCGTGACTTTCACCGGCAACACTTTCGCCGGCCGCGTGGGCGCAAGCCTTCTTTCGGCAATCGGGCTGCCAGAGCTGACCGGGCAGTCGGCGGCAGAATATGAAGCGATTGCTTTGGGGCTTGCGCGCAATCCCTCCAAGCTCGCCACGATCAGGGAAAAGCTCGCGCGCAATAGGGCGACACATCCTCTGTTCGACACGGCCCGCTTTACCCGCAACCTTGAGGCGGCCTACACAATCATGTGGGAACGCCAACAGGCGGGTGCGCCGCCCGCCAGTTTTGCGGTCGACGACGCGGGTGATTGCCGATGAAGGATCCGTTGATCCGCACAGCTTTCGGACTTCATCGCTCCGGCAGGCTCGCGGACGCATCGCGCCTCTACGGCGAAGTGCTTGCGAGCGACCCGCATGACACCGAGGCGCTTTTCCTGCTCGGCTCGCTAAATTTCCAGCGCGGCGAGTTCACGGCCGCGCTGGCGCAGTTTGATCGGCTGCTCGCGATCAAGCCGGATTTCGCTGAGGGGCTGGCGGCACGCGGGACGGCGCTTTCGCGCCTTAACCGGCATGCCGAGGCGCTTGCCGCCTATGATCTGGCGTTGGCGGCACGTCCCGGCAACGCCGAGGCTTTGAACAATCGGGGCAACGCTCTTCTGTCGCTGCAGCGATATGCCGACGCGGTGGCAACCTACGACCGAGCGCTTGCGCTCAAACCCCAATACCCCGAGGCATGGCGCAACCGCGGTATCGCGCTGATGCAGCTTTCGCGTCCCGCCGACGCGATCGCCAGTTTCGATAAAGCGCTCGCTCTTCGCCCGGACTTCGCGGATGCCTGGGAAGCGCGCGGAACCGCGCTGATGGGGCTGCGCCGCCACGCGGAAGCCATTGCCGCCTATGACAAGGTGCTGGCTTGGAAACCGGCAACGCCGGACCTGCTTTACCATCGCGGCAACGCGCACGCGAACCAGAAAAATTACCAGGATGCAATTCGGGATTGCGAAAAGCTGCTCGCGATGGAGCCCGACTACCCCTATGCGCGGGGCGTCCTGGTTCATGCGAAGCTGCAGTCCTGCGACTGGGACGGTCTCGACGCCGAGAGGGCGAAGATCACAACCGCTCTGAAGCATGGCAAGCGCACGGTCTCTCCGTTCAATCTGAAAGCGTTATCCGATTCCGCTAAGGAACAATTGCGCTGCGCCGAACTGTGGGTGACGCATGAATGTCCGCCCTTGCCGACGCTTTCCGGCCGCCGGCCCTATCGCCATGACCGCATCCGGCTGGCCTACATCTCGGGCGATTTCAACAATACCGCCGTCGGCACGCTGATGGCGAACACATTCGAGCATCACGATAGAGAGCGTTTCGAAACCATCGCGATTTCGTTCGGGCCGATCGAGCGAACGCCCATGCGGGTCAAGCTCGAAGCGGCGTTCGAACGCTTCATCGAGGTGAGCCGCAAAACGGATTCCGAGATCGCGGCGATGATCCGGGACATGCAAATCGATATCGCCGTCGACCTGATGGGATTCACCGGAGATTGCCGCAGCGCAATTTTTGCCCATCATGCGGCGCCGTTGCAGGTGAACTATCTTGGCTTCGCCGGCAGCATGGGTGCGCCTTTCATGGACTATATCATCGCCGATCCGACGGTGATTCCGGAAGAGCATCGGCGCTACTACGCCGAAAGCGTCGCCTATCTTCCGAACTGTTACCTCCCGGCCAATCCTGCGCCGCCGATCGCCAAACGGCCCAGCCGCGTCGAGGCAGGCTTGCCGGAACGGGGTTTCGTCTTCGCCTCGTTCAACAACAGTTACAAATTCTCGGCGCCGATGTTCGAAATCTGGATGCGGCTTTTGCGCGCCATTCCAGAAAGCGTCCTCTGGCTGCCGCAAAATAATCCCGCCGCGATGCGCAATTTGCTTCGCGAAGCCGAGGCTCGCGGGGTCGCTGCCGGCCGTATGATATTCGCACCACCGATACCGGCGGTAGACCAATATCTCGCCAGGCTTTCGCTCGCCGATTTGTTCTTGGACACGCTGCCCTACAACGCCCACAGCACAGCCATTGACGCTCTATCGGCCGGCGTTCCCGTTCTGACGCTTCTTGGCAACAGCTTCGCCGGCCGGGTTGCGGCGAGCGCACTTAAGGCCGTCAATTTGCCGAAACTGATCGCGGAAACACCGGCCGCTTACGAAAGATTAGCCCTGGAATTGGCGCGGAATCCAGCGGCGCTTGCGGCACTAAGGGAAAAGCTTGCCGGCAATCGGACGGGTTCGCCTCTGTTCGACAGCGAAGGATTCACGCGCAGCCTGGAAGCGGCGTTGCAAACGATGTGGGAACGCCATGAGCGAGGCGAGCCGCCCGCGAGTTTCGGAGCATCGCAATGAGCGACTGGATTTTGCAGGACGCCTGGCGTCAGCATCAGGCAGGCAATCTTGCCGAGGCCGCCCGGCTTTATCAGGAAGTCTTGCGGGCCAATCCGCGCCATGTGATGGCGCTGCAGATGTTCGGTTTTCTCCATTTCCAACGCGGCGAATTCACCGAGGCTGAACGGCTCATGGAGCAGGCTGTCACCCTCGATCCCACATCACCGGATGCGCTTTACAATCGAGGCTGCGCGCTTCAGGCCCTCCATCGGGACAAAGACGCGCTTGACTCCTTCGACAAGGCTTTGGCGCTCAAGCCGGATTACGGACCGGCCATGCTCAATCGCGGGAACGTGCTTGCGCAAATGGGCCGCTTCGAAGATGCGCTCGCGAGCTACGATCTTGCGCGCGTGCATATGCCAGGGTCGACGGACGTGCTGATCAATCACGGCAACGCGCTGTTCGAGCTTGAGCGTTATGCCGAGGCGCTCGCCCGCTATGAAACGGCGTTGGCACAGAATCCCAAGCACGCCGTCCTTTGGAACAATCGCGGCAACGCATTGGTGCAGCTGGGGCGCGACGAAGATGCCCTGGCGAGCTTTAGCCGCGCTTTGGCGCTGGATGCCGGCTACGCGGATGCTCTCGCCAATCGCGGCGATCTGCTCGCGAAGCTCGGACGCGATAAACAGGCGATTGCGGATCTGGAGAAAACGCTGGCGCTCGATCCGCGCAACATCGACGCGCTTTGGCGCCGCGGACGATTGCTGCAGAAGGCAAAGGACAACGCAAAAGCGCTGGAGACCTTCAACCGGATTCTTGCTCTCAAACCGCAGCATCTCGGAGCGAGCATCGAACGCGGCATCGCGCTGATCGCGATGAAATCCGACGAAGAGGCCCTCGCCGCTTTCGATAGCGCGCTGCGGTCGTTTCCCAACAGCATCGAAGCCCTTAGCAACAGGGCCAACGCACTGTTGCGGCTCAAACGCTATGACGAGGCGCTGGCCAGCGCCGATAGGGCGCTCGCGCTCGAGCCGAATTACGCGGCCGCCTGGCACAATCGCGGTACTGCGCTTGGCGGGTTGAAACGCCACGAAGAGGCGCTGGCTTGTTACGAAAAGGCGCTATCCATCACCCCCAACGAGGCGGCGACTTGGAAAAATCGCGGCGCTGCGATGATCGGGCTGAAGCGGGACGAAACTGCCCTTGCCTCTCTCGACACCGCTTTGCGCCTGAACCCGGCGGACCCGGAAGCCTGGAGCAATCGCGCGCGAGCGCTTTCCAACCTCAAGAGGTTTCCCGAAGCGATCGCCGATTGCGACTGCGCGCTGGCCATCGATGCCGATGATGCCGCGGCGACAAGAGTTGCGATCCATTCCCGTCTCCACGGCTGCGATTGGCGCAAACGCCCGGAAGACAAACAAAAAGTCACCGCCGGCCTGACGCGAGGATTGCGCGTAATCGATCCGCTGGATCATCGCGGAATTTCCGATTCCGAAGCGGAGCACTTTCTCGCTGCGCAGCTCTGGATGGCGGAAGAATGCCCTCCGGCGCCGCAACCGCTGTGGCGCGGCGAAAGATGCAACCATCCGAAGATCAGGCTTGCCTATCTCTCGACGGATTTTCGCGCTCACGCCGTCGCATTTTTGATCGCGGGAGTTTTCGAGCATCACGATAAAAGCCGATTCGAAACCATCGCCATCTCGCTCGGCGCAGACGACAAGAGCGAGACGCGCGGCCGGATCGAAAACGCTTTCGACCGTTTCATCGACGTGCGGAAGATGACCGATGCCGGCGCCGCGGCCATGATGCGCGAAATGGAGGTCGATATCGCCGTCGATCTCAACGGCTATACCGGCGATTCCCGCACCGGGATTCTAGCCGCTCGCGCTTCGCCGGTGCAGGTGAATTATCTCGGTTTTCCCGGAACCATGGCCGCGCCTTACATCGACTATATCATCGCTGACGCGACGGTGATCCCGCCGGACCAGCAGACCCATTACAGCGAGAAAGTGGTTTATCTTCCCGAATGTTATCAGGCCAATGACCGGAACCGGCGGATCGCAACGGCAGTTCCCACGCGCGCCGAAGCGGGATTGCCGGAACAGGGCTTTGTCTTCTGTTGCTTCAACAACAGTTACAAGATCGGTCCGGAGATTTTCGATACTTGGATGTCACTTCTGCGCAATGTGCAAGGAAGCGTGCTGTGGCTGCTCGAAGACAGTGCCATCGCAACAGCCAATCTCAAACGTGAGGCGGAATC
>Ga0307477_10000574_pt1 | contig 39513 bp, 39 predicted proteins | sample atmos_gasesECM2C_FD_203316 | JGI IMG/M metagenome (GOLD analysis project Ga0307477, IMG submission 203316) | Hardwood forest soil microbial communities from Morgan-Monroe State Forest, Indiana, United States - atmos_gasesECM2C_515 | ecosystem: Environmental > Terrestrial > Soil > Temperate... | reverse complement strand
TAGCGCCTGCCAGACTTTTTCCGGCGAGTGGCGCAGTTCTCTGACCAGAATGAGCGTCCACTTCTCTCCGTCCTTTCGTACCTGCGCCCCGCTGGCCGGCCCCGGTGTGTACTCCTCGCGTTCGGTCATCTTCCTCTCCTTGTCTTCCTTTTCGTTGCTGTGGATTGATCCATGCGGTCGAGGTGGCGTTCGAGAGCATCCACGTGAGTGGACCAGAACCGGCGGAACGGAGCCAGCCAGGCATCGATCTCCTGAAGTGGTTCAGGTTTCAGCCGGTACAGACGGCGCTGTGCGTCCACCGTGGATTCCACGAAACCGGCCTCGCGCAGCACTCGCAGGTGCTTTGACACGGTCGGCTGCGGCATACGAAGCTGACGCTCGATCTCTCCCACCGACTGTTGTGACGAGACCAGGAGGCTCAATATCGCGCGGCGGTTCGGCTCCGCAATGATTTCGAAGACAGATTCCACCCGCTTTATATACTCTACAGAGCATATACGTGTCAAGGTATATTAAGCGGCGACTTGGTCACTCCGAGCTGGCAGGTCCCAAGCCTGGCACTGTTCTAAATTCATCAACCACAAGGGACACGAAGGCGCACGAAGGAAGAAATCTCAGGGTTTCCTTCGTGCTTTTGTGGTTAATTTTCGTAGCCTCCTGAGACAAGCAGGGCGTGCGAATTATGGGTTCGGATTGCCTGCAGTTTTCACCTTGTTCAGTAACTCTTCGGCTTGGAAAACAAGCTTTGCCGCCGAGGCTGAATCAACTGCATGCCCTTTGAATTCCGCACCATCCAAACGTTGGATGATCTGTTTCGCGAGCGAATCCCGTTGAGTAGTGATGGTACCTAAACGATTTTCAATCAGACTGTAGTTCAGGTCATCACCAGCAAGCGCAGATGTCGACTCTGCCAGGCTTTCAAGCCCAAGTTGCCCTATAGGGGCATTGATTTCCTTATATGCCTGGGCCAGAATCGTGAAATTGGCGCCGCTGGTCCTCAGCGCGGTGGGCAGGGCGTTTGGCAGCAGATCCTCAACCAGCACACGCCCGTCGCTTCTGTAGTCATCCTTCAATCCGAGCAAGAGCAGCATTGTCGGACGAATGTCGGTGTGATCCGACCAGGTATTGTGATCGGCCCCCGCGGACTGTACACCGGGCCCGACCATTCCCAGCCACAGAGTATTGATCTTGGGATCGACACCGCCATGATTCCAGGCGAAACCGGGGTCTTCGACGGCATCCGGTCCAAAGGTCAGGAAGAAGTAGTCGGGATCGGCAAACATGACAAACGTTGGCGTCCTCTGCGGATCAGCTGTCACCATGTGAAGGAGCTTCAATTCCACAGGATCCGCCAGGAAGCGGGTGAGGTGATCGGTCTTGCCATCGATTGGGCTTACAACCTTCAGTTGCGCCGTCGCCCGCTCGAAGGCACGCGCGACTGGATCACCGACCGGTGGACTCCCCTTGATGTAGAAAGTGGGCGCCATGTCAAAGTGAATGTCGAAGGGGATAGGGGTGAGGGTGGGATCCTGTTTGTCAATAAGATCGACGATGTTCGAATCGATTTCGCCAATCTTTTTGTAGGTGCAGGGAATATTAATCCCGTCACAATTGGCCGGCGTGGGTGGCCCCCCGGCAAAGTGATCGCCTTCGTCGGCGGTGAAAATAAAGAGAGTGTTTTCCTTGGTGATTCCGTCACTGGCGAGACGGGTGAAGAACTTGCCCCATGCCTCGTCATAGCCGGCGAGCTGGGCGACGTAACCGGCCTGGCCAGGGCCAAAGGCCGTATCGGTCGCGTGGTCGTCGTGAGCGTCGGAAATGTAGGCGAAGGTCACCGGAACTCCGTGCTCTTGCATCGCCGCCACGTATGCGAGCGACTGGGAGGCGCTGATTCCGCCAAAACCGGGAAATCCAATGTGCCCATTACCATCCGTGATTACGTTGCCGTCGAGATCGGTCAGCGGGCCGCCGGGGCTGATGACGGGCGCCACAAACTTATGGCCGAACAAAGCGCTAAATCCAGTGTACCCACCAGGCTCCTCCGGAAGCAGGTCCGGCCGCCCGCCGTTAGCGCCAGAGCAGACGATGTCGCCGGCCGCGCAGTGAACCGCGATGCCCTCAAAGTCGGCGACCGCTTTGTTGAAATTCTTCTTCGCCTCCTGAGCTTCAGGAGAATTCGGTCCGAACACATTGTTAACGTCAGAACCCACGTTTTCTAGTTCGATGTTCGCGATCGAAACCGCCCCGACGTTACATCCAGCTCTGGTGTAAGGCACCCACGGAGCGGGCGCGTTCTTGCCTGCGGCGTCGATCATGTTGAAGGTGGGATCAGTCACGGGATTCACCAAGTCGGTCCAGTACGAGAAAGAACTGGCAAATCCGTCGAAACTCTTGCTCCCGGGCGGAGTAAAGAAGCCGAAACTATTGGCCACCGCCTGGCCGTGGCGATCGGGGTAAACGCCAGTCAGTGAGGTCAGGATGTCGTCCGCGGTATGGGAAATCAGCGGAGTGTGATGATTGGTGAGCAAGGTTCCATTGCCCCGGATGAAATTGAGCAGATGGGGCATCTGTTCCAGATCAGAAGGAACATGCGCGTTATCACGGGTGAAATGCACATTGTCAAACTGGACATAGATAACATGCTTGATCTGTCCGCCAGCTGAATTCAGAGCGCAGCCTTGGGCTGCAGCAAGCTGGGGTGTCGCGCCATTCGTGATCAATAGCACGATCAGACAGACGCAACTCTGATAGGCAGCTATTCTGAGGGATTTCACATCGAACCTCCTGGACGTCTTGGGGATGTTTTGCGGCGGTCAAGTGTACCGCTATCGACCCTGTGGATGGGGTTAATGGCGCATGAATTTTTTGCAAAAAAATTGTCGGGTTGGTCGAAGCGCCTTTCCGCGAAGGGATGGCCATGAGTCGGGGCGGAGCGCATGCGACGCCGGCAGTTGACGCATCTCAATTCAAGCGCTTATTATTTTTGTTTGACTCAAGCGGCAGGACGCATTAAGGGAAGCGGCCTTCGAGGCCGCGCAGTTATTTCCATGGACAAAAAGAAGCTCGACTACTTCAAGAAGAGGCTGGAATCGCGGCAGGTGGATTTGCGCCGCACGGTCTCGCGGACTGAGCAGGACGGTCGTACGGTCGATGAAGATTCGGCGCAGGACATTGCGGACCGTGCTGCCAGCTCCTACACCAAAGAATTTTTGTTTCATCAGAGTAACAACGACCGGCAACTTCTGCAGATGGTGGAGACTGCACTGGAGCGCATCCGGGAAGGCAACTTCGGGGAGTGCATCTCTTGCGGAAAAGAGATCAATGCTAAACGCCTGGAGGCAGTGCCTTGGACGAGGCATTGCATCGAATGCCAGGAAAAATTGGAGCAGGGTCTGCTCGAAGAAGCACCGAGATAGCTATCGGGTCAGCGGAATTGTGGAGTCACGCCTCTGGGTGGATTCGCGCTTTCGTTGACAATAGCCCCAGCCTACGTTATCTTTAAACCTTTGGCAGTCCTGCAGTTGCCCGCCTGATCGCCCCGCGCCTTCGGCGCTAACGTGGGTACTCAGCGGTCTTCTTTTGCTTTTTTAATTTTCTGGGAGATTCGTAATGTCAACCTATTTCCCCAAAGCGGGGGAAATTGCGCGCAAGTGGTACGTAGTGGATGCCTCGGGACAGACCCTAGGCCGGCTGGCCTCGCAGGTGGCCCGCATCCTGATGGGGAAGGAAAATCCGAAGTACACGCCGTTCCTCGACACCGGTGATCACGTGATTGTCATTAACGCTGACAAGATCAAGATGACGGGAATGAAGTCCGAGCAGAAGGCCTATCACCACTACACGGGCTATCCCGGTGGACTGCGCTCGGAGGATTTCCGCGAACGTTTCGCACGCAAACCGGAAGTAATTGTGGAAGACGCGGTCGCCCGCATGCTTCCAAAGACCAAAATGGGCAAGCAGATGTTCACTAAGCTGCAGGTTTATCGGGGTGATAAGCATCCGCACCAGGCCCAGAAGCCGGAAGTGTGGTCACTGGAAGTAAGGGTGTAAGGAAGATTCTTGGTCGATCTGCGCGAGATCCTTCGCTCCGCCTGAAAAACGGCTGCGCTCAGGATGACGCCGATACAATTTTGACTGACTTCTACGTTTGAGGAGGAAGCCAGGCTAGGAGCAAGAAGCTAAAAAAATGGCTGAACTAGTTCAATACTACGGTACAGGGCGCCGGAAGTCGGCAATCGCGCGGGTTTATCTGCGTCCCGGCAGCGGCGAGTTCAAGATCAACGGGCGTGCTTTTGAGGAGTATTTCGTCACCCCGGCGCAGCTCTCGGCAGCGAAACAGCCATTAGTTTCGACCGAGACGGCGAGCGCGTTCAACGTGGTCGCACGAGTTTCCGGTGGCGGGGTAAACGGACAGGCGGATGCTGTGAAACTCGGCATCGCGCGAGCGCTCATGTTATTCAATGTCGAACTTCGGAAGAAGCTCAAGGCCGAAGGGATGGTAACTCGCGATTCTCGTGCCAAGGAACGGAAGAAGTACGGTCAGAAAGGCGCAAGAAAGCGCTTCCAGTACAGTAAGCGCTAGCGAGTGGCTGGTGGTTAGTCGCAAAACACTAAACACTATTCACTAGCAACTGGTTTTAAAGGTGTTCAATTCTTCCCGTGCTTCGCGGTGCGGGGACGGGAATGGCAATCGCAAGCGGCCGCAAGGCCAGCGAACGATGCAGACTAAATGAGGAGGTTGATTGGCTAACATTACTATGAAGGAGTTGCTCGAAGCGGGCGTCCACTTCGGGCATCAGACCAAGCGCTGGAATCCCAAGATGAAGGAATACATCTTCGGAGAGCGCAACGGGATTTACATCATTGATCTGCAAAAGACGCTAAAGATGTTCAAGGAAGCGTCAAAATTTGTAGCCGACCTGGCTTCGCAAGGCAAGATTGTGCTGTTCGTGGGGACCAAACGTCAGGCCCAGGACGCGATCGCCGAAGAGGCAACGCGCTGCGGCGGTTTCTACGTGAACCAGCGCTGGCTGGGGGGGCTACTCACAAATTGGGTGACGGTGCAGAAGTCGGTGAAGCGGCTTAAGGAGCTCGACGAGATGGCCACGGATGGCCGTTATGAGCTGCTGCCCAAGAAAGAAGTCATCAAGCTGGAACGTGAGCGCAAGCACCTGCAGGCCAACCTTGCAGGCATCAAGAACATGAACCGCTTGCCGGACACCATCTTCGTTATCGACTCGAACAAAGAGCAGATCGCGGTGCGCGAGGCGCGGAAGTTGGGCATCCCGGTGGTTGCAGTAGTGGACACGAACTGCGATCCCAGCGAAGTAGACTACGTAATTCCCGGCAACGACGATGCGCTGCGGGCGATCCGGCTGTTCGCCTCCAAGATCGCGGATTCGGTGGTCGAAGGCGCGCAATTGATGAACGACAAGCAGGTAGCGGATCTGGCTGCCGCTGTATACAGCGAGCCGGCTCAAGGCGCTCCCGAGGGTGAGGTTGCGGCGGAGGCGGCTGCGGGCAACGGCGTGGCTGACACGGGAGCCGAGGACATCAGCATGGAAGAGGTGCTGGGCAGTGGAGCGCGCAAATTGCCGGCCGCCAAGGAGACTGCTGGAGAAGACGTTCCCCAGGTCGAGACCCAGACTTATTGAAGTGGTCGTCCGTCGTCGGTTGTCAGTCGTTCGATGAAGAAGAAAATCCGGACTTCAGCCCACGAGGGCAACGTGACCCGCGCGTCGTCCGGCGCGGGTCAAAGTTTGTTAGGGTGCATCTATATTGTCGAGACGTTGTCTGCAGTCAGTGATTGAGGCGTAGCAAGACTACGTTCCTATAGTAAGGATTTATTGGCAATGAGCACATCTACCGTGAATATTTCTGCTACACAAGTGAAAGAGCTCCGGGAAAAAACCGGAGCGCCAATGATGGATTGCAAGCAGGCTCTGACGGAAGCCAAGGGCGACATGGAGCAGGCAGTCGTCGTTCTGCGCAAGCGGGGAGTTTCCGTGGCCGCCAAGAAGGCAGCGCGAGTGACCAGCGAAGGCGCGGTGACGAGCTACATCCACGCCGGAGGCAAGATCGGCGTGCTGGTGGAGGTGAATTGCGAAAGCGATTTTGTGGCCCGCACCGACGACTTCAAGGAGTTGGTGCACGACATCGCTATGCATATCGCCGCCAGCGACCCGAAGTTTGTCCGCAAGGAGGATGTCACGCCCGAGGCCTATGAACGGGAGAAGGACATCTACCGCGCCCAGGCCGCGGCAACCGGCAAACCTCCGCAGGTGGTGGAAAAGATTGTCGAGGGCAAGATGAGCAAGTTCTATGAGGAAGTCTGCCTGTTGGAGCAGCCTTTTATCAAGGACCAGACGGTCAGCATCGGGCAGCTCATTGCCGCCAAGATCGGCAAGCTAGGCGAGAATATCGCGGTGCGCCGCTTCGCGCGCTTCAAGGTGGGCGACGCGGGCGAGACTATTGCGATTACCAAGCCCGAACAAAAACCTGAATAACCAGGGCGCCTGCGGGCGCCCTTTTTTTGTTTAGAGTTGCTCGCAGGACAGTCAGCGCTACAATACGGCCACCCATGACAACTCCAGTTTTCAAGCGCATTCTGCTTAAACTTTCTGGCGAGGCCCTCGCCGCGACCCAAGGTTTCGGTGTCGATCCCTATCGGATCCATGAGATTGCTGCCGAACTGGCGGATGTGAGGTCGCTGGGAGTGCAGATTGCCATCGTGGTGGGTGGCGGCAATTTCTTTCGAGGCGTAACTGAGCAGGCGAAAGAAATGGATCGCGTTTCCGCCGATCATATGGGCATGCTGGCCACAGTGATTAACGCCCTCGCCTTGCAGGATGCGCTCGAAAAGCAGGGTGTCTTTACCCGTGTCCAGTCCGCCATTGAGATGAACCAGGTGGCCGAGCCTTTTATTCGACGGCGCGCTATCCGGCATCTCGAGAAAGGACGGGTGGTGATTTTTGCCGGAGGCACCGGCAACCCATATTTCTCCACCGATACCGCAGCGTCGCTGCGCGCCATGGAAATTAAAGCCGAGGCTATCCTAAAAGCAACGAAAGTAGACGGCATTTACGACGCCGATCCGATGCTGGTGAAGGATGCCAAGAAATTTAGTGAGATCAGTTATATGGAAGTGTTGAAACAGGGGCTTAAGGTAATGGATTCGACCGCCATCTCACTGTGCAAAGACAATAATCTTCCCATCATCATCTTCAATCTCAATCAGCGCGGGAACATCCGAAAAGTCGTAAGCGGGGAAAAGATTGGTTCGCTGGTCAGCGCGTGAAAACGGCCACGGATCTGCGCGGATTTTTACGGATTGCTCCTGCGACCAAATCTTTGGCCCATTGTTTATCCGCGGAGATGAGGGTGAATCCGTGGCCGCTTCGGTTTTGCAAGGTTTATAATTCACCGTTTTGATACTTGACGGTTTACGGAGTTAACCATGGCTGACACTGGCCCGCTTAGAGATATCCGCTTTCAATTAAAGACGCGGATGGACAAGGCAGTGGAGGACTTTCGCAAGGCGATGGCCGCCACGCGGACTGGGCGCGCGTCAGTCCACATGCTGGACTCAGTCAACGTCGAGTACTACGGTTCGCAAATGCCGCTGAATCAGATCGCGCAGGTGCACGCACCGGAGGCGCAGCTCATTACCGTACAGCCCTTTGATCCTACTTCTCTGGGGGCGATTGAGAAAGCCATCCGCATCGGAGACCTCGGACTCAATCCGATGAATGATGGCAAGATCATCCGAGTTCCAATCCCTGCGCTTACCGAAGAGCGCCGCAAGGACATGGTCAAACATCTGCACAAGGTGCTCGAGGAACATCGCACCGCAGTGAGAAACATCCGGCGCGACGGCAACGACGCTATCAAGAAGGCGATGAAAGATAAGAAAATCACCGAGGATGACGAGAAGCGAGCCATGGAAGAAATCCAGAAACTCACCGACGATGAGATCAAGAAGATGGAAGACATGAGCAAAGCCAAAGAAAAGGAAGTCATGGAGATTTAGTAGGTGCCATTCTTTTCGCTTGCGAACAAAATCTGGCGAGCCCAGGCAAATTCGTGAACCAGTGGAGCGGAAGATACGCGCTGTGCCTGGCTGGCCTGACGATTGTTCTTACCCTCATGAGCATTGCGACGGGAGATACGATGGGGCCGAGAATTGTCGACCAGAAAGAATTTTCGATCATCGGGATCGAGGCCCGAACGAACAACGTCAAAGAAATGACTGGCGATGGCGTTATCCCCAAGCAATGGGAAAAGTTCATCAAGGAAGGAATCCTGCAGAAAATTTCTAACAAAGCCGATCCGACCATTTTCGTGGTTTACACGGACTACGCGAGTAACAGGAACGGTGACTATACCTACGTCATTGGAGCGAAAGTAAGCGATGTGTCTACTGTTCCGCCTGGGATGGTGGTGGAAAAAGTGCCCAAAGGAAGATACGCAGTTCTAACCAGCGCTAAGGGTCAAGTGCAAAAGATTGTTCCAGAGGCGTGGCGACAGATTTGGAGCCTGGAAGATAAGTTGCAACTGGGTGGGCCTCGCGCCTATAAAACAGATTTCGAAGTTTACGACCAGCGCAGTCAAAACCCGCAGGATTCCCAAGTCGATCTCTACATCGGCATCAAATAACACTCGGTAAGAGTTTCCTGTTAAAGGTCCGCGAACCTGTACCCAAGCCCAGCTTTCAAAGCGCTGTGACCGTATAATCTAGACATCATGAAAAAGGTCGTCCACGCCGCGTGTCCGCATGATTGCCCGGATGCTTGCGGCGTGCTCATTACCGTGGAGGATGGGCGGGCGACTAAGATTGTGGGCGATCCCGCGCATCCGGTTACTCGGGGCTTCCTGTGCGGAAAAGTGGCGAAGTATCTGGACCGGGTGTATTCGCCAGAGCGTGTACTTTATCCGATGAGAAGAATGGCTCCGAAGGGAGTAGTTTGGGCGCAGTCTTTTGAGCGCATTTCGTGGGACCAGGCCGTCGATGAAATCACTTCACGATTCAAGACAATTGTTTCCGAGTTCGGCAGCGAGGCGATCCTGCCCTACTCTTACGGAGGCACGCTGGGCGCGCTGAACGGCGCTTCCATGGATCGGCGATTCTTCCACCGACTCGGAGCGTCGCAACTAGCTCGCAACATTTGTTCGGCGGCAGGGGAAGCGGGGCTGAAATCTGTTATCGGCGTCAAGCTGGGAACTGAACCAGAACAGTTTCGCCATTCCCGCTACATAATCGCCTGGGCATCGAACATTCACGGCAACAACATTCACTTGTGGCCATTCATTGAAGAGGCCCGCCGTGACGGCGCGAAACTAGTGGTCATCGATCCCTATCGCACCCGTACTGCCGCCTGTGCCGACTGGTTTTTGCCGATCAATCCCGGCACCGATGCGGCTCTTGCGCTGGGAATGATGCACGTCATCATCAATGAGAATCTCTATGACGCGGATTACGTGGCGCGCTACACCGTGGGTTTCGACGAGCTTCGCGAGAAAGTGCAGGCGCACTCGCCTGAGCAGGCGGCGAGCTGGACCGGAATTTCAGCATCTGACATTGTGAAATTGGCTCGAGAATACGCGACGGTGCGCCCGTCAGTGATCCGGCTCAACTACGGAGTGCAGCGTTCGGAAGGTGGTGGTATGGCCACACGGGCCGTTGCCATGTTGCCCTGTATTACAGGCGCCTGGAAAGAAGTTGGAGGCGGGCTGCAACTCTCTACCAGCGGTGCTTTCGGGCTGAACAAGAGTGCGTTAGAGCGGACCGATCTCATGAACAAGGCGCTGGGCCGCCCGGCTCGCATAGTCAACATGGTGGAGTTGGGCAAGGCGCTGAACACACTCGAGGATCCGCCCATTCAAGCACTATTCGTTTACAACTCGAACCCCGCAGCGGTTTGTCCTAACCACAATGAAGTGATTCGCGGGCTGCGAAGGTCGGATCTTTTCACCGTGGTCCACGAGCAGTTTTTTACCGATACCACCGATTACGCGGATATCGTCTTGCCGGCCACGACCTTCTTCGAGCACAAAGAGCTGCAAGCGGCGTACGGTCATTATTATCTGCAAATGTCGCATCAGGCGATTGAACCGCTGGGCGAGTGCCGCTCCAATGTCGAAACCTTTCGCGCACTGGCTGACGGCATGGGGTTTGAAGAGGAATGCTTCCACGAGTCAGTCGACGACATGATGGACGTCGCATTGGATTCGGGGAATCCCTGGCTGAAGGGCATCGATCGGGAACGGCTGGAGCGCGAAGGGCACGTCAGGCTGAAGTTTGAAAACCAATCGTCAGGCACTAGCCCTCAGACATCAGGTACGTTCCTTCCCTTTGCTCACGGCAACTTTCAAACTCCAACCGGCAAGGCGGAGCTCTTCAGTGAGGTTCTCAAGGCCGAAGGTCTGGATCCGGTGGTGGAGTTCACGCCACCCAGCGAATCGCGACATAGCGCGCAGGCCAGAGACTTTCCACTGGAAATGTTGGCGCGCAAAGCGGACAATTTTCTGAACTCATCCTTCGCTAACCTGAAAACCGTGCAAGCTATGGAGGAAACAGGATTGCTGGAGATCAATTCAGCCGATGCTGGAGCTCGGGGAATCTCGGATGGTGATCCGGTGCGAGTGTTCAATCGTCGGGGAGATATCGTGCTAACGGCTCGCGTGGATAGCAAAGTACAACCCGGTGTGGTCTCCGCACAGCTTAATTGGGCCAAGCTGACTCCAGGCAGTCGCAATATTAATGTCCTCACCTCGGAAAAACTTACGGATCTAGGCAACTCCGCTACGTTTTATTCCGTCTTGGTTGAAGTGGAGCTCTCCAAACCGACTTCCTGAACAAATTGTGACGGCCTGCGGCTTGGACGCTTTCCACTGCGCTACCGTATAATTGCGGTTTTCCATACTCCCGGAAAATGAGGTAGTAGCGATTCTTCGTTTTCATCAGGATAGCCCTGCAGTAACGAAGAGGAAGGGCGGCCTCGCGCCTCCTGGCCGAGCGCTTCAGTCGGCGATATCTCCTTCATTTACAAAGCCTTGGCATGGGTACAGTTGGATCGCGTTACTGCTCGTATTGGCGTCGAACGGGTTCGGTCAGCAGGACATAATTACTGAAATTAACATCCACGGGAATCGGCGAATTCCAGCGGAAACGGTCCGCGCGCGTATTTTCTCCCGCCCCGGCGACGTTTATGACGCGGGCGCCCTAGAGCGCGACTTCAACTCGCTGTGGAACACAGGGTACTTTGAGGACATCCGCTTTGAGCGGGAGCAGACCCCCAAAGGCTGGCGCATCGAAATCTACGTCAAGGAACGGCCGACCATCCGGGAGATTCTCTACGAAGGACTAAACGCAGTTTCTAAGAGCGACGTGCTCGACCGGTTCAAGGATCGCAAGGTGGGACTGTCACAGGAGAGTCAGTACGATCCCACCAAGGTCAAGAGGGCGGAAGTCGTGATCAAGGAGCTGCTCTCCGAGCACGGGCGGCAGTTTGCCACGGTTCGCACTGAAGTTCGACCCATTCCACCGGCCCATGTGAGTATCACGTTCGTGGTCAAAGAGGGGCCAAAGGTCAAGGTGGGAAAGATCCGTTTCGAAGGCAATAAGAATGTTAAGAGCCGAATCCTCCGCGGTGCGATGAAAAACCTGAAACCGATTGGTGTTCCGCACTCCATCTTCCTAGAAAATCTTTTCGCCAAGACCTATGACGCCACCAAGCTGGAGGAAGATACGGAGCGGGTCCGCGCGGAATACCAGAACCGCGGCTACTTCAAGGCGGTGGTGCAGAACCCCAAGGTGGAGATCCACGACACCGGAAGCAAAGGCGGTCTTCACATCCCGCTGATCTCGAAGGGGCCGGGCAAGGAAGTGGATATCACCATGCCGATCGAGGAAGGTGACAAGTACACCCTGGGTTCAATTACCTTCAAGAATAATAAGGCGGTCCCCGACGTGAAGGCATTGCGCCAATTATTTCCAATCAAAGACGGCGATACGTTTGACCGCAGCAAGATCGCGAAAGGCCTGGAAAACCTGCAAAAGGCATATGGCACACTCGGATACATCAATTTCACTTCGATTCCGAACACCAGTTTCAATGAAGAGAAAAAGCAGGTGCTGCTGGACATTGACGTGGACGAGGGCAAGCAGTTCTTCGTGCGCAGAATCGAGTTCTCCGGCAACACCACTACCCGCGACAAGGTAATCCGGCGCGAAATTGTTTTGGAGGAAGGTCAAGTCTACAATTCGCGGCTTTGGGAATTCAGCCTGTCTCGTCTGAATCAGTTGGGTTACTTCGAACAGTTGAAACCCGACGACCCGAACGTCACCGAGCGTCACTTGGACGAGAAAAATGGCCTGGTTGATCTGACTCTCAAGCTGAGGGAAAAAGGCAAGAACAGTATCGGGCTAAACGGCGGCGTCAGCGGCCTGGCTGGGGCTTTCGTCGGGCTGAGCTACAGTACCAATAACTTTCTGGGACTGGGGGAGACGCTTACGGTGAACGCCAGCATCGGCAACCTGGCGCGCAACGTGACCTTCGGTTTCACCCAACCTTATCTGTTTGATCGTCCATTGCAAGGCGGCTTCACCATCTTCACTTCCAAATACAACTATAACCAAGCGCGGAACGCGGCAATTGCTACCGGCCAGCAACTGAATTTGCCCTCTCCTCTTTTGCAGAACCTGCAGAACTATACCCAATCCACCACCGGTTTCACGCTTTCGCTAAGCTACCCGTTGCATCGCTCCTACAAGCGAGTAGGGCTCACCTACTCGCTGGATCGTTCCTCTCTAGTTGCGCTGACTACGGCTTCCAAGAGCCTGTTCAGTTTTGTGGCTTTTGAGGGCATCAATGGGCCGAATGCTCTCAACGGAATCATCACCAGCAAGATCCTTCCGACTTTCTCGTTCAATAGCATCGGCAATCCATACTCCCCTAAGAGTGGGACCAGTATAACCCTCGGTGCAGAGATTGCAGGATTGGGCGGCACAGTGCGGTCAATACGCCCGATCATCCAATACAAACACTTCATTCCAGTGCAGAAAGGCCGTAACACCGTAGGATTCAATCTCCAGGCTTCTTATCTATCGGGCTATGGCAGCCTGGTGGCACCGCCCTTCGAACGCTTCTACATGGGCGGCGAAAATGATTTGCGCGGATTCGATATCCGCTCCGTCTCGCCGGTGGCGTATTTGCCCAACAAGAGCGCGATTGTGCTGCGCAACGGCGATGGCTCGGTTGTCCCACGCGATCCCAGCAATCCGTTGCTAGGCGCCTGGACGGTTCCGGTCCCCATCGAACAAATAGTTTTCCCTGGCGGGGATACAAGCCTGGTTGCCAATATGGAATACCGCATCACCATCGCCGGCCCGGTTGCCCTAGCTCCATTTGTGGACACCGGCTTTGATGGCATCCTGCGGCGCTCTCAATTGCAAATTACTCCACAACAATTGAGTACTCTCGACCAGACAATTTTTGGCTGCCCGAAGCTCGACGTTGGATTCAATTGTACCGGCGGAAGCACCCATACGTTCCCCGCGACCCTGCAGACTGCGGGAGGAACCAACTGGGTCCCACGCATGTCTACTGGGTTGGAATTGCAGATGTTCTTGCCAGTCGTCAACGCTCCGTTTCGGATTTATTGGGCCTATAATCCAATCCGCTTGGATACGAGCAGTTCGTCGCCAGTGCCGATTACTCGCGGCATGTTCCCCGGCCCGACTTGCTTGCCGGCCCGCGCCTGTTCAGCGGGCGATTTCACGTTCTTGAATGCAGTCAACACCTTTGCCCCAACCTTTCAATTGCGCGAACCCCGCAAGACATTTCGGTTCACGGTGGCCACAACGTTCTGAGATCCGAGAATCGATCTAATGGATCTTTGGACGTCGGACCTGGGATTTTGGGTCCCGTCACGAATCCGCCGCCCGAAGGCTGCGGTTTGACGTCAGGCAGCGGCTATCTCTATAATCCCGTTATCCACGCCCTGAAAAATGGTAATCTACGGCGTGGTCGCCACGCCGCCAGGTTCGGCGTGAGGGACTGGGGAGAATCAGCCCGCCTTCCCCGGTGACATCGAGCCTTACAGTTGATCCTGAATGGAGTGCGCATTTGCCCGTAAGTTTAAGAGGGACCTGAGCAATTTTCCTCACATAATTTCTCCAAGGAGTCCAAAACAAGCCCCATGACAAGCAAGCTAGTGCGATTTCTTCTGGGCACGGCGTTCGTTCTTCCCGCTCTGGCCTTTGCGCAGTCCAACGGCGCGCCCGCAGCCTTGCCAGCAGCGCCCAGTGCCACCGCCTCTAACGCCGCTACTCCGGCGGTCACTAATCCGAGCGGAACGAAACTAGGTACGATCAACATTGAGCAAGCCATCTTCGCCAGCAACGAAGGGCAGCGGGATTTCGAGGCCTTGAGCAAGAAGTTGGAGCCGAAGCAGAACGAGCTCAAGGGATTGAACGACGAAGTAGAGAATCTAAAGAAACAGCTCAACACCCAGGGAGACAAGCTTAGCGACGACGCCCGCGGTACCCTGGTGAAGCAGATCGAGCAAAAGCAGAAATCGCTGGAGCGCGCAGTGCAGGATGCTCGTGACGATGCCCAAAACCAGCAAAACGAAATTGCGCAGCGGATTCTACAGAAAATGGCCCCGATGCTGGTGAAGTATGCGGGCGACAATGGATTCGGCGTCATCATGGACACCTCGAATCCGTGGCCAAACGGACCGGTGCTTTGGGCAGGTCCCTCCTTAGACATCACCAAGCCAGTGGTGGACGCTTACAATGCCCAGTCTGGGGTGCCTGCGCCTGCTCCGGGAACGCCAAGGTCGTCCGGAGCCAAGCCAAGTGGTTCTACGGGAACTAAGCCGGCCGCTCCGGCTACCAAGCCGCAGGGTAGCGCTCCTCCGAAGTGAGTTAGCGACACCTGAGCCGCTTCGAAAGTTCCTCCAGGCCGCGCCTTCACGCGGCCTTTTTTCTTTACATTTTCCTGAAAGTTCGCGCTAAGAATCGTGAGCCGGTGTCCACAGGGATAGCACGATCAGTCTGATCTCAGGAGGACGCCATGATTGCTAATTCTTTGTGTGAGTCTGGGTCGAACAACCGCTCGCGCCGAGGTTGGATCACTCTAGCGTCTTTCGGGGCGCAGGCGCTGGCCGTCAGCGCGTTGTTGACGTTGCCCTTCTGGTATACGCAAAGCATTCCCCAACTGCGCTCGATGATTGAGCCTATCGCGCCGCCGTCTGCGCGGTCCTCCGACGCTCAGCACCAGCGAACAACTTCTTCGTCGGCGAACCACACGAGGGGAGAATTGCTTGTCACGCCGCCTCACATTCCGAACGTCATCGAAATTGGGAACGAAACTGCTGTGCCGCCGGCACCCGACCCTCCTGCAGGATATGGTGTCTCAGTTGGTGCGGATGGTCGCGGATCATTGAATCCAGTATTTGGTTCCATAGGCGACGGCGCCAATCCGATCGTTTTGCCGCCACCGCCGCCGGTCGCCCGTCAGCTGCGTCCCTCCCGCATGATGGAAGGTAATCTGATTTATCGGGTGCAGCCGGTGTATCCCCTGTTGGCGAGGCAGGCGCGTATCCAAGGCACAGTTTTGCTGCGAGCCGTGATCAGCCGCGAGGGCACAATTGAAAATCTGCAAGTCGTCAGCGGCCATCCCATGCTAGTGCAATCAGCGATCGATGCGGTGCGGCACTGGAGATACCGTCCGTATTTCTTGAATGATCAAGCGGTGGAAGTCGAAACAGAGATCACAGTGAACTTTGTGCTCTCGGGCGGCTAAGGGGGAGAAATCGTGCCGAGTTGTAGCACAGCGGTAATGTGGGCGCTTTCCTCTTGCCCGCTATAATCGATTGCAATGGCTACAGTTGAAATTGTCACGCGAGCCGCGACCCGTCCTACCTGGGCCGAAGTTTCCCTCGGAAATCTACGCTACAACTTCGGCGTCGTGCAGCGTCACATAGGAGCGAGTGTCACCGTATGCGCAGTAGTCAAAGCAGATGCCTATGGCCACGGCGCCACGGAATGCGCTCGAGCACTCGAAGAGGAGGGAGCGCAGTGGTTGGGTGTGACCTCGCTCGACGAAGCGATCCCCCTGCGGGACGCCGGCATTGAGTCGCGCATTCTGCTGATGACGGGTTTCTGGCGGGGAGAAGAAGAGGAAATTGTCCGTCTCAGGCTAACGCCTACCGTCTGGGAGCCCGGGCAAGTCGAACTACTGGAAAAGGCTGCCGCTCGGCTTAGCGTGGCGAGGCACGGTGTCCACTTGAAAGTCGACACCGGCATGGGCCGCTTGGGCGTCGCGCCGGAGGATTTGCCCCAAGTCTGTTCCGCTCTCAAGTCATCGCCTCATCTCGTGCTCGAAGGATTGTCTACTCATCTGGCTTCCTCAGAGGTGCTGGACGCGCCTTCCGTGGGCGAACAGTTGAAATGTTTCGAAAAAGTGGGGCGCGTGCTGCGAAACGAAGGCTTCAATCCGACATTGATTCATGCGGCCAACACCGGAGCCGTCATCTCGCGGAAGGAATCGTGGAACAGCATGGTGAGGCCGGGAATCGCCCTTTACGGCTATTACCTGGCTTTTGAGCGGGCGGGAAGAGAGGTCAGCGGCAGTAAATTACGACTGGCGGTCAAGCCGGTCTTGACTTGGAAGACGCGAGTCCTCTCGCTCCGCGACATGCGCGCCAACCAGGCCCTGGGTTATGGTGGAACGTACGTTACCAAAGCGCCCACGCGAATCGCAGTTCTTCCCGTTGGATACGCCGATGGCTTTAATCGCCAGCTCTCCTCGCGCGGACGAGTCATCGTCCGCGAACACTACGCGCCGATTGTAGGACGAATTTCGATGGACCTGACCCTGGTCGACGTGACGGGGCTGCCGGGGATTGCAGTGGGAGATGAAGTCCTGCTCCTGGGCTCGGGCGATGGTCTCAGCGTGGATGCGCTCGAACACGCCGTTCTCGCCAACACTAGTCCTTACGAGATTCTGTGCAGCATCTCAAAGCGAGTGCCGAGGAAATACAGCAGCTAGCCCTCATTGGCAGTCGCCCACTAGTGAGTTCAGTAAGCCATTCGGTCTTAGTGACGTCATCCCGAGCTTTGCAGGGATCTGACGTGCAGACCGGCAATGGACAGACGAGCTCCACGCCAGATCCGGTGATGCAGACTAAACATCGGCTCCCGCACGGCACTCGCTTTTGGTCAGGTTCTCAACCGGCTGAATTGCGCCGCGTTTCGGGGGGGTAACACGCCCGAAGGCCCAAATCCAACTCACCTCCCAACTCAACTTGTGAATACGAGCGGCCAGGTACCAATTGCTGCATCTCGCTGCCGGAACACTGACGCCAGTTCCCACCGTTTGCTATGCTCGATAGCGATGCCTTCCCGCTACGCACAGTGGATGTACGACTGGGAGCACCGGCTGACGTCGGTCGACAATAACCGCGTCGTGCGCCCGCTGGAGTGGGGAGTGGAGTGGGCGCGCAATTGGCCCTGCCGCAACGGCTTCGCGCCCGGTTATGTCCCGGGGGACGCTGAGAAATTTCTAATCGACTACAACCGGCGGATTGTGGCGTCGAGCGACGAGTTTTATTCCTACGTCGCGCCCGCGGACTTTCACTTGGAGCGGCGGGAGGTACAGGTCTTCAGCACCAGGGAAGTTCCGGACCCTAAGTTGGAACAGAAAGTCCGCGGCACCCAGGCTGATTTCTTACGCTTCACTTCACCGGCGCGCACGCCATACGCGGAGAATAATCTGGTAAATGCGCGCTGGTTTCCCGCACGTGGACGGCGCGCGGTGGTCCTGCTGCCACACTGGAACGCGGATGCTATCGCCTACACCGGACTCTGCCGCGTTCTGAATCTGCTGGGTATCGCAGTGCTGCGGCTGACAATGCCCTATCACGACATTCGCATGCCGGCTGACATCAGCCGCGCGGATTACGCAGTATCCGCCAACATCGGACGCACCATCGACGCCTGCCGCCAGGCGGTGGTTGACGTACGCTGCTGCCTCGATTGGCTCGAGCAACAGGGTTACAACCGTCTTGGCATCGTGGGCACAAGCCTGGGCTCGTGTTATGCGTTTCTCACCGCCGCCCATGACCCACGCATTCGCGTGGCTGCCTTCAACCACGCCTCCACCTACGTTGCGGACGTGGTTTGGCATGGACAATCCACTCGCCACATCCGCCAGGGCTTGGAGCCTCAGATCGACGTCGCGCGGCTGCGAAACCTATGGAGCGCCATCAGCCCGATCTCGTACTTCGAGCAATTCGCGCGCTGGCCCAAGAAATCGCTCATCATTTACGCCAAGTACGACCTGACTTTCCTGCCCGAATTCTCTCGTGATGCTGTAAGTGAGTTTGCCAGCCGCAGTCTAGATCACAAAGTAGTGGTGCTTCCCTGCGGACACTACACAACGGGGGAAACACCCTACAAATATATGGATGGCTGGCAGTTGGCGTCATTTTTCCGGACTGCGTTTGAGAGGATCTAGCTCCTGGCTATTCGCTCCTAGCCTTTAGCCTGGATTCTGCTCGGAGCTGGGGACTCGATTAGAATAGCCGCATGAGCGTCGTCCGGAGTGTCCTGCCGGTGGAAGAATACCATCGCGGCGAGTTCGTAATTAGTACCGATCCCGAGCGCCTGGATCTGAACGTGATTCACGGTTTTCTGACTGAGTGCTACTGGGCCAAAGGCATCCCGCGCGAGGTTGTTGCCAGATCTATCGAGAATTCGCTGTGCTTTGGTGTCTACGACAACCGGAATCAGGCCGGGTTTGCGCGTGTGATTTCTGACTACGCGACGTATGCTTATGTTGGCGACGTGTTCGTGGTCGACTCGTATCGCGGACGCGGGCTGGGGAAATGGCTGATGGAGTGCATCATGCAACATCCTCGGCTGCAAAGGCTGCGCCGGTGGAGTCTGGTGACCGAGGACGCCCAGGGGTTGTACGCGCAATTTGGTTTCACGCCGCTGCGAACGCCTGAACGGCATATGGAGCTCCATAACGCGGACCTCTACCAAGAGTTCGATTCAAGATGAATGCTGAGCTTCCCTGGAGCAGGGATCCTTCGACTCGATTTGCTCTTTCGCCAGCGAAAGAGCAACGGCTCGCTCAGGATGACAGAAAGCTGGATGTCAGAAAGCTGAGAGTTACATCATGAAGAATGACGCGATGTCGCGCCCTTTGTATCAGGCAGATCCAGAGGTCGCTGCCGCCATCGACAATGAAGTTCGCCGCCAGCATGAAGGGCTGGAGCTGATCGCATCCGAAAACTTCGTCAGCGAAGCGGTGCTGGAAGCAATGGGGTCGGTGTTCACCAACAAGTATGCCGAAGGGTATCCCGGCAAGCGCTATTACGGTGGTTGCGAATTTGCCGACGTCGTGGAGAACCTGGCGCGAGACCGGGCCAAGAAACTGTTCGGGGCCGAGCACGCCAACGTGCAGCCCCATGCCGGATCGCAGGCAAATATGGAGGCTTACGCCGCGGTGTTGCAACCTGGCGATACCATCCTCGGTCTGAACTTGGCGCACGGCGGGCATCTTACCCATGGCCATCACCTGAATTTTTCCGGAAAGACCTATCGCATCGTCCCCTATGGAGTGACCAAAGAAACCGAGACCATCGACTACGACGACCTGGAGAAGCTCGCTGAAAAAGAGCGGCCAAAGCTGATCATCGGTGGCGGCAGTGCGTATCCACGAATCATTGACTTCGAACGCATGCGCCAGATTGCCGACAAAGTCGGCGCTCTCTATCTAGTGGATATGGCACACTTCGCCGGACTGGTAGCTGGCGGCGTACATCCTTCTCCTGTGCCTCATGCGCATATTGTTACTTCCACGACACATAAGACGCTGCGCGGGCCTCGTGCCGGCATGATCTTATCCAGGCAGGAGTTCGCCGCCGCTATCGACAAAGTAGTCTTTCCGGGAATGCAAGGCGGACCGCTGGTGCACATCATCGCTGCCAAGGCGGTATGTTTCCTCGAAGCCATGCGACCGGATTTCCGCGAGTATGCGCGACAAACGGTCACCAACGCCAAAGTGTTGGCCGATGCGCTTTCGATGGAGGGTTTTCGTATAATTTCTGGCGGTACGGACACGCACCTCATGCTGGTAGATGTCTTCTCGCAAGGCATGCTGGGCAGCGAGGCGGAAAAAGCACTGGGTGAGGCCGGCATCACCGTCAACAAGAATGCCATACCCTTCGACACCAACCCGCCCATGAAGCCAAGCGGAGTTCGCATCGGAACCCCTGCTCTGACCACGCGCGGAATGAAAGAGGCTGAGATGCGTCAGATCGGACGGTGGATCTCAGAAGTGCTGCGCAATCGTACTGATGTCGCGGTTCTTGGCAAGATACGTAAGCAGGTGCTGGACCTGGCCGAGGCTTTCCCGCTGTATCCGGAGCGAAGAGCAAAAGCGCAGGCGGAGGTAAGAGCGTAACACCAGAAACCGGACTACACGGTATCCCGGAGAATCTTGACGTTCCTTGAATTCTCTGTGTACCTCTGCACGCCCTGTGGTTAAATCGGTGCCGTGAAAGTTGCCATCGACATCCGGCGGATGACTGAGTTCGGCGTGGGCACCTACACCCGTAACATTGTGCGCGCTCTAGGCCGGCTGGATCGCCAGAACAAGTATTTCCTGATCGGATCTCCTCAGAAGGTCGCTGAGATCGGGTCGCTTCCCGCGAACTTCCATACCGTTCCGCTGCTGGAACGCGACACCACAGTCAAAGGACATTTTGATTGCCGCGCCACCCTAAAGCGCTTGAATTGCGACTTGGTGCATATACCTCATCTCTTTTGGCTGCCGCGAAGCTTGCCCTGCCCATACGTAATCACGGTGCATGACGTGCTGGAACACATGTACCGCGCACGCGACCATTCGGGCATGAGGCGATCGTTGCACTTTCATCTTACGCGGCACGTGCTAAAGAGAGCGGCACGTATCTTCGCCGTCTCGAAATTCACCAAAAGCGAAATTGAGAAGCTGTTTGGTATTCCACCGGGTCGCATTGAAGTGGTTTATAACGCCATCGACGAGCGTTTCCTCCGTGGCCACACATCCGAGGCCGACCGCCAGTTACTTGCTGAACGTTATCTGGTGACCAATCCTTTTCTGCTTTACGCTGGCCGGATCAGCCCGCATAAGAATGTCGTTCGAATTATCGAAGCTTTTTCAGCTCTGAAGGCTGAGCTGGAAAAAGAAGGTAAATTCCCCGATTTAAAGCTGATCATAATCGGCGACGAGCTCTCGAAACACCCGGACCTGCGCCGGACCGTAGTCCGCGGAGGAGTGCACAACGATGTGCGCTTCATGGGGTTTGTCCCTATCGAAGTGCTGCGCATTTTCTATGACGCGGCAAAGATTTTCATTTTCCCCTCACTGTATGAGGGCTTCGGCCTGCCCCCGCTCGAGGCCATGGCCCACGGCACTCCAGTGGTGGCCTCAAACAGTTCTTCGCTGCCGGAGGTGGTGGGTAGCGCCGCCATGTTGGTAAACCCGGAAAATGTCTTTGAAATCATGCGTGCCGTGCACCGGGTATTAGTCGACCAGGGATTACGGGACAAACTCAAACAGCGAGGTTACGAACAAGCCACGAAATTCTCCTGGGACGCGTCTGCCCGTCAAATATTGGCGGCTTATCGCGATGTAGCGGCCCAGCGAACGGAAAAATCCCCGGTGCATGAGCCAGACGTGGGCGAAAGAGTCAGAGATGCCTAAGAGGCAGCAAGCACAAGAGGATGTCATGCGCACAATGGAAAGATCTGTCCTATCCGACTACTCCCCGAGGCGATTGACGCTGCGTAAACGATGGATTAGGATGATTCGGTAGGACGAGACTCGCGCCTCGAGAATCGCTCTCTGAAATATCCGGCTGAGTCATCCCCCGCGCCCCAGCCGAAATCTGACCTTAGGGATGACACTAATGAAAACTTTTATTCTGTTGGCTTGGCTGACGACGTTGCTGCCTTTGACTCTTGGCGAGACTAAGCCTCCACAACGGATAACCCCCGCAGAGGCGAAGAACCACGACGGCGAACTTGTAATAGTTTGCGGCAAGGCTGTCGACTCGAAGATATCCAAGTATGCGATTCCAGGTCGCGGCCGGACGGTTACGTTCGACCTCGACGAACCTGAGCCGAATCCAGTGTTCTACTTTGTTGCGTTTGGGAGCGACGCAGCCAAGCTGAAACGAATTCAGGAAACTTATCAGGGGCAGCAAGTTTGCGTTACCGGCAAGATCACGAAATTCCACGACGTGCCCTATGTCATGGTTACTGAGTCTTCCCAGCTCAAGCTTCAGTCAGTCGGACAAAAATAGCGATAGTTTGCCTCGCGGTTAGCGTTAGCAGCTGCAACCATGCCCAAGTTGTCCGCACGCGGACAGTCCCGTCGACATCGGCTTCGGCCGACGATGAAGTTGTGATTGGTAGCAGTGCAAAGGCGAGGTTGTGGCACTCGCAGGCGAAGCTAGGCAGCTCTTCCTTGCGCGCTCTTTTTGGAGATTACTAGCCCCGATGGTAAGCCATCGAAGGCTAGCAATTTCAGGGAGGGAAGGGGGAGGGATCGCTCAAAACTATTTTTGCTTGGTCAATGTGGACGCTGCTACCGCTTGTTTCTGCGATGACTGCGCCGCCAGCTCAGTCTCAACGGTTTCTCGGAGTTTTGCATAGGCTACAGCGCCACTCAGGAAATGACCGTTGGCAAAAAAGCTAGGCGTACCGGTTAATCCAAGATGCTTACCTTCAACCAGATCCTTTTGCACCTGTGCTGCCTGCTCGCCAGAATCCAGACACTTATCGAAGCGTGCGGTATCGAGTTTCAAAGCGCGGGCCTGGTCTTTCAAGTCAGGAACTTGGAGCTTCTTGGTTTCGAACAGCGAATCATGAAACTCCCAAAACTTGCCCTGCGCTCCAGCGCAGCGAGCTGCTTCCGCGGCTTTCTCAGCGAGAGGATGCATCGGAAGCGGCAAATCCTTGTAAACCACAGCAACCTTATCCCCGAATTGCGCCTTTAGGAGGGCGAGTTCGATATGGACTTTCTGGCAATACGGGCATTCATAGTCCGCGAACTCAATCAATTGGACTGGCGCGTTCGGCGAGCCTTGCCTGAAAGCGTTAGCAACGTCGACACGAGCGCTGGGCTGGCTTAGCGTAACGACTACGCCGAACTGTGAGCGGAGGGAGTCGACGTAAGCAGTGCGCGCCTTAGTGAAGCGGATCTGGTGGACGGTTTCGAGGATCTTGCCCCGTACCGCATCATAGGGCTCGTCGCTGCCCAAACCCTCGTAATAGAACTTCAATTGGTCTTCGCTTGGTTCTGCGACCTGAACGTTTACATGACGCTTGAGCAGTTCGTCGACGCTGATCCCTTCTTTCTTGGCCTGCATTTCCAGTAGTTGATCCTCTACGAGCTGATCGAGCGCGTCACGCTCGGCGAGATAATACTTGTAACGGGCCTGAAGCAGCTTACCGGCTTCTTTTTCCTGCAGCTCGTCGGCGGTGATTTTGTGACTGCCAACCTCGGCAACGACCGACGATCCGTCCTGTCCGAGGGCAACTGGGTTATGAACTAAGCTTAGCGCGAGTCCAAGCACAAACACTATGGCGATACGAGAATTCGACATTTCGAAAACTTCCCCCCTTAGAATCAGAACTTGTGGCCGGGCGCCGAGTTAAGCTCGACACCCGACCGCAAGGCATTTCGATTGGTAAGTTCCAGTGGTGAGTCCTAGAACGCTTGGTCTTCTAAACCGCAATAGCAAGTACCGCGACCGCTGCCCAGAATGATTTCGAACGAGCAGAACTGTTGCAGGCCGGCTAGTTCAGCCGAAGCAAGGTTCGCATCGTGCAGTTCGGTCTCAGTGATCGCGTAGCCAGAAGTTGCCCTCTGGATGTGCGTGGCCCAGCCCCGGATTCCAGCCGTGGCGGCGCCCTTGGTGGGATCGCAAACGCCGGAGTTTGGAGCCGTCGAAACCACCTTGATCACGCCGCGGTGATTTACGAACGAGGTCAGAGAATTCGCCAACAGGTAACGGTTGACAGATTCTGAAATAAGGCCGTCGGCGGTTACCGGGCAGCTGCAGCACTCCTGCATCTCCTGGCTATCGTCGAACACGTAGAACGCCGCACAGAGGGTGCCCCCGGTGTCGCCGTCGTTGATGACCCGCACTGTGGCATCCGGCGCGCCCGTAGTATTCGCGTTCGAATAATACGTGACAGCGTAGGTGCTATTGTCTTGCGCCACCGCGGTTCCCGAGACCACTCCCAGCACGAGGGCAATGGCCAGAATAGACAGAATGGTACACAGTACTTTCTTCATTGAAGATCCTCCTAGTTGGGCGCTGCCAGCTGGGGGGAGAATCAGCTAAGGACGCGCTGGCGGAACTCTAACTCGTAGTCCGATCTTTACAACTACCCACGTGGCCTAGTCGGACTCACTAGACCCGCAAGTTACGCCTAATGGGCTAGTTCTGCAATTGCCCGATCGCATTAGTCCGCTTGTTTAACCTCGCCGACTAGTCAATATGGACTAAGCCAGGTGACCTGTCCCCTGAACGAAAATTTCCCTGTGCGCTTCCGGCTTGGCTTGAGAATCTATTGCGCAGGCTCAGGTTGCTGCGGCGCCTGCTGCTGTCGCGCCGCCATGCGATCGTGCACCATTTGCTTCAGGACCTCCGGGGACAAAGGCTCTTTCGGCGGCTCCAGGTGTTCAGGGTTGGAAATTTGCATAGCCACAGGCGCTGCCGTCGGTACCGGGGGAACTGCGTCTTCGGAATTGTCCGAATCTGCCACGCTAGCTGTCTGCTGCGGAATCACAGGTGGTTGGCCGGACGATGCAGAAGGCGCGCTTCCCGCAGGCTGGTCCGCGTTGGTCAAAATCATGCGCTGCAGCAGGTTCGGATTACCGGTGGATCCCAGCATCACATAATTGAATCGCGAACCGTTTAGAAGAGTTGCGAGAACGTCGCGCACCGGCCCCGGACCTGCCTGGGCAGAAAAAGCGTCCCCGGCGCGCTCAGCCGGAAACTCTATGACCGCTCCGGTCTGTGTGCTGACTGCGCGCAGCAGGTCGCCAAGGCTCACGTTGAGAGCCCTGATTGTTAGCTGGCCATCACGGTAGGTGACTTTCGGGGCGCTTGAGGACTTCGACTGAACTGACCCCGTGGACGCAGAACTGGGCTGCCCAGCGACACAACCCGAACTCGCATTTTGCATGTTGCAATCGGCAGCGGGGCCCTGAGCGTAAATCGGGGTCACCAACAGCAAATTTAGCGCGAGAAGAATGAAGAATCGAAGTGGCCAAAAACTTACCATAGAAGACCTGACATCCAGCACAAGGAGTTTATCAGTTCGGTGGTGCATCCGCTTTGTCCCGCGCCTGGGTTGCGTTCTCGTCGCGACCACATTGCGCAGCCGGTTCAGACCCGGAATCGGCTTTTGGTTCAAGAGAAAGTTGCAGCTTGTCGGTAATCATTTCGGAGCCGGCCTGGTCTGAGCTCGATTGAGCGCCCGAATCAGCGTCGCCCGATTTGGCAGCGGAGGATGCCCCGACGACGCGAGAAGAACTCGCACCAGCTTCGTTGCCCTTGCCAGTCGCTTGTGCTGCGCCATCAGGCTGTGCACAAAGCACTGGATCGGTATAGGGATCCTTGGCCGAGGCTGCATCTGGCACGAGTTTCCCTGGGTCTTCCTTTAGTTTCTCGACACTTGCAGGAGGTTTGGAGATAACCTTTTTAGATTTCGCGGTTTCAGCCAAAACCGGCAGTCCCACAGCTAGATACAGAACAACGCCCAGGACCGACACGCCAAGTACGAGCAACCCGACAATCGAGGCGGCAGTCTCATGTTGGCGGCGCCTTAGGTGGACGTCTGGAAGGGCGGACACAGCAGTCTCCGGGGTCTCTCCGAGAACACGCGACAGTAAATCATCTTAAGTGGGCCGCCGCAATAGCGCCCTTGTATTAGTCATAGTGACTAGTCCACATGGGTAGCCTATTCGGGTTAGTCATGCATTCGAATTGCCCTAGAAGTGGGCACCCACCTTCCAAACGCGCTTCCGGCTTGACAAACGAAGGCGAAGATGACAAACTCCCGGCGCGTCGTTTCCTCCCCCACAGGGCTTAGCCCACTTGCAGTGTCGCGTGCCAGCGACCTGTTGTTCGTAAGAATTCAGTTCCATTTAAGGCACTCGAAATAGTGCCTAACCGTGTCGCAACCCCCATGCATGCGCGGTGCGAATTGAGTTTGCAGGAAGGGGCCGGATGGCCTCGCAGTGCACAAAGAAATACGACGAATCGAACGGGCCAGGGAGTGATCGTGCCGATCGGAACATCAGAACCAGGTTTCTTGCTCGTGGGTCCAACGCTGAGTCCCATTGCTTGCAATGCCGAGGCTGTACAAATCCTTACTTTCCCCAACACCCCGGAAAAGATTAGGCGGTTAAATATATTTCTGTCGGACAAGGTCCGATCCAGCCTGGTCGATCGGCAAGTGGGACAGTCGCTGGAATTCGTGAAAGAGTTCAAGTCGGGGAAGCGGAGATATATTTGCCGCACATTCCGTCTTAACAGTCATGAGAACGATGATGGGGGCCTCGCTGTGGCTGTACTGCTGGAAAGACATTCGTCGGGCAGCACGGCGCTATCGGAGATTTCGCAACAGTTTGATCTTACGGAACGAGAGCGCCAAACCGTCGAGCTGCTGCTTCAAGGTCTGACCAGTAAGGAAATCGCATCCCGAATGAGCATCAGCCCGAACACAGTTAAGGCATTTCTGCGCTTGGTCATGGTGAAGATGGGGGTATCCACCCGCTCTGGAATTGTGGGCAAGGTAGTTGGCCCGCAAGTATAGGGACACAGTCAGTACGATTGCGTAGCCTTGTGGAACTAATCCATTTGAGGAGTTTACGTTGATCGCCATTCGCGTAATCATCCCGCATCGTGAAACGTGTCTCAGAACGGGATCGTCGGCGCCATCCCCGCTTTCCTCAAGTGCTGGATATCAAGGCTCAGGATGTCCTGCCGCTAAAGGCAAAAGAGGACCATCGCGCCCCCGTCTTGGGAAGAGTTCAGAATATGAGCAAGGGAGGGATTTGCTTCCTAAGCCAGCAGCCAATTTCCAAGTCTTCTTTGTTGTTGTGCGAAATTGGCGTTGGGGATTTTCCGGTCGCAATTCCTAGTCTCTTGCAGGTGCGGTGGACGAGAAAACAGAACCTGGAAGCCGAGAGTTATCTCTCCGGGCTCAAGTTCCTGTTCTCCCTGCCGCAGTGAGCAGTTTTGAGCTAGCTCTCCCCTTTTCTCCCCCAATAGGCCATTTGTATTAATCCCTTTTTGCTACTACCTCGGGTTTAAACCAGACTGGCAGTTGATTCGGGTCGGACTAGCACTTATGGTGTAACCCGAGTCACAGCCAAACCCTCCCCCGAGCGCGCAGCAAATCAAAAGAGAAGGTCTCGACTATGGCACTCCGCTCTATTCAGAAAATGCGTTTTGGGAAAAACCTAGCCGCCGCATCCCTGCTTTTCTCGTTCGCGATGGGTCTATCAGGCTGCGGAGGGAGTAGACTGCCTGGCGCCTCGTCGGCGGGCACCACGCCTGCCGCTAAAACCCTAAGATCACTTTCAATTTCCCCGGCCAACCCAGTGCTCACGTTGGGCAGCAATGAGCAATTCACCGTAACCGGCTCGTTCAGCGATGGCAGCCAGCAGGACATGACACAGAAAGTGTCGTGGAATAGCACGCAGCCGACAGTCGCGGCCATTACTTCCCCCGGGATGGCGGTCAGCAAGCAATCAGGCACCACGATGGTGAGCGCTGCGTCAGGTACTCTCAGCAGTTCTACCAAGCTGACCGTTTCTCCGGCAGTCTTGGTTTCAATTGCGATAGCTCCTCCCAATCCCACCGTTTCCAAGGGCAGCTCGCAACAGTTCGCTGCGATCGGCAAGTATAGTGATGGCAGTGCCCCAGACCTGACCAGCACAGTGGCTTGGCGTGTTTCTCCCTCTGGCATTGCGACTGTGAGCGGCGCCGGCCTCGCAAGCGCCCAGGCTATCGGAACGGCAACGGTCACAGCTACTTTGGGTTCGGTTGCTGGAGCAACTGCGCTCAGTGTATCGGGACCGGCGTTGGTTTCGATCGCGGTCGCGCCTGCGAATTCGTCGATAGGGCTGGGAGCTACCCAGCAGTTAAGCGCTACTGGCACGTTCAGTGATGGGACGACTCAGGATCTCACCAGTTCGGCAATTTGGGCTTCAGCCAGTCCAACGGTGGCGGCTATTACAAGTCCGGGCGTTGCCTTGGCCCAGAACTTCGGCACCGCGGTTATTTCAGCTACTTCTGCATCGATCAGTGGATCGGGAACGCTGGCGGTGATGCCAGCCGCCGCCGTCAACTACTTTTCCAACGCGAATACTGCCGGCGCTCCGGATGCGACCGTCAACGTCATAAATCCTGGCCTCACCGGCGGAAATCTGTGCGCCATGATTTACGTGTTTGATTCGATCCAGGAGATGAATGAGTGCTGCGGTTGTCCGATATCCGCAGACGGCGAGCGAATACTCTCTGTGAACAGCGATCTAACTTCGAACACGCTTACGCAAGTTACCCTCAACGTGGGTCTGGTCACGATCGTTTCCGCCGACCAGGCCAGCAATCCCACGTGTAACGCGGGTACGATTACGCCTGCGGGAATGCTGACCTCGTGGTCCACTCATATCCAGGCAGCCGGACCTGGTGCCTTCGCCACCACGGAAGGACCATCTCACTTGACTCCACTAAGCAGCGCTGAACTATCCGCCCTGCAGAGCGACTGCACCTTCATCCAAAAGCTCGGCAGTGGTCACGGCATTTGTACCTGCGGTTCTGGAGACTGAACACGGATGAGAAAAAATTTGAACGCCACTATTTGAAGCTGTGGCGCCCATATTGTCGGACGAACTGTGCCCGGCTCAGCCAGCTTTTTTCTGTTGCTGTTCTGGAGAAGGCGTTTCGCTCAGACTCTTCTTTGCCAGATTGCGGGGAGCAGTATTGGCGCGTCTGTTTGGGGACTTGCGAAACAGTGCGGCAAGAATTCTCGCTCCCGCTCTGAATGCGCGCTCGAGCCGAGATCCCTGGCCCGGCATGGCACGGATCATTGCTTCCCTATATTTCTCAATCCACTCCTGCTCCTTTTCTTTGTCAACCACGCCAGTGCTCTCTCGTCCCAACAGACTAAACATTTCGGCTACAAGAAACAACCGCCGGACTTTATACGCGCCCCAGGGTTCGTGGGCAATGCCCCCGAATGAACTAATCACTTGGGTTAGCCTAAAAATTATCTCTGGTCTCCAATTTCGGGGGCAGTTGATGTAGAATGAAGTCCCCTCCAGAATTGTGTGCCCACAGGATCTTGCGGCTGGGTGCTAAAACTCCATGGCTCATCGTGCGATTTCTCGGATCGATCGGTCCGATCCTACGCGACCAAGTAATGCCCTCACGCCTTTGATCGTGAGAATCCGGGGCGAAGCCGATAGTGAAGCGTTGTCCAAGCACGACGCACACAGTTCACTAACTGCGGTTGGCACAACGCTTCAGCAAATCGTTCAGCAAGCACGCCTGGCGACCACCGCCACCGGGGCGGCGATCGTTTTGGCGAGGGCGGGTGAGCGGATCTGCCTCGCTAAGAGCGGCGCGACCGCAGGCGACGTGGCAACTTACCTGAATGCGCATTCAGGGATTCTGCACGCTTGCCTTCGCACGGGTGAAGCGCAGGGTTGCGATGATGCTGAGGCTGATTCTCGATTTGACCTGGCGACCTGTCGCAGACTTGGCTTACGCTCGATTCTGATCGTGCCAGTGCGGAGCAAGAACATTGTGCGGGGCGTCATCGAGATTTTTTCTCCTCGTCCCAATGCCTTCCGTGATCGCGATCTGTCGATGCTGCGAGAGCTTGCCGACCGCGTCGCGGCATGCGCGAATATCGATCTTGCGAAGGCCGTTGCCAGCCCTGCAAGCGCCAAGGATGTCCCCGCTCAGCCAGTCTCCCTAGCGCGAGTCGCTCCACGACTGAGCGCTGGCGCATCTCGTCCGAAGCCAAAGGTTCGCATTCCGGCGAAATCGCCAATTCATTGGACCCTGCTTGTCACTCTGATTGGATTGCCGCTCTTGATGGGATGGATGCTGGGCGCGCCTGCTGCCGGGCCATCTCCAGCCGCGACTCGAGCGATGGCAGCAATCATGCCCACGCCCCCGCCATCGGTGGTGTCATCGAGCACTGCGCCGGCGAAGATTATACCGGCAGACGATCCGCCGGCCGCGGAACAGACGGCACACGATATCTCCACGAACGAGAGCGTCGCACCCGCGCGTCCGGTGCTGATTTCTGAGGACGTCGCCAATACTTATTTGCTGCGACGAGTTGAGCCCGACTATCCGTCGGAAGCAAGAAACCTGCGGATTCAGGGCACTCTAATGATGAAAGTGATTGTCGGCAAAGACGGCCTGGTCGAGCGCGTCAGTCGTGTCGAGGGCGACTCTCAATTAGCAGTGGCGGCCGCCACGGCTATTCGCCAGTGGCGTTTCAAGCCTCTTCTTAGGAATGGTCAGCCGACAGGATTTGAGAGTCAAGTCACTCTAAGTTTCGTATTGCCCTGATGCCATTAGGAGTCCGATGAGCGAGGGCGACGGAAATCCTTAGCGGAATATCGATGACACCAAGCCCCTGACCTTGCCAAAGAAACCACGGTGAGGCGGCTTGTTCTGCGCGTCGGCCGGTGGAGCAGGAGGAACGACCGCATGCGCCAGCGAGCCCGGAGGCGGTGAGGACGCTAGAGGCAGATTTTGGGCATCGGTGATGGCAGGTGGTTTCGGCGGAGGGGTCGGGGCGGCGCGGTAGACGATCGGCGCTTCAAGGTGTACACGAACTTCATTCGGCCTGGGAGGCGGAAGCGGAGCCGTTTCCGATCCTGGCGCCACTTGCAGAGTTGACACGCTGTTTGGATCAGTATTGCCCGACGCTGCTCCCGGCGGTATTGGCCTTGACGCTTCATCTCGCTGTGCCAGGTGCACCGATCGGAGCTGATCGCTGTCGATAGGAGTTGCCGACACAGACGCCAGCATCACCGGGACTGGCGGAGGCGGGCAACCGCAATCTCCTGGTAGTGCCGTTACCACCCCTCGCACCGAGTGCAAGGCCGTATCCGCGGCATTGATATGTCCGGAGTGGAAAACCAGGCCTTCACTAGGCTCCAATTGATAGGTGCCATCTCCCATCAGCTCAGAAATAATTGCGGGCGCAGTATTGCCTGCCAGCCCGCGCATACACGTGTTACCGCGCGAGTCCGCGCTGATGGCGTAGTGGAATTCGCCCGGGCCACGCAAAAGGATCCGGAAATCGGGTGTTTGGATGACATCTGCCGCGTTTTCCAACGTGTAATGCGTTTCGACCGCTCCGGTGCTCATGCCAACCATTAAATCCGGCCCGGTCGGGGAGCGGGTTACTGAAACCGTAGTCCCAGGGCAGATATGTATTTCACCTCCGCGGGCCAAGCGAAGCGTGGTCGTATCACCGCCCGCCGTCACAGATGCACCGGAGGCAAGTTTTTCCGCAAACACCAATGTGCCGGAAGTGGTTGGGCTGACAGGGACTGCCACCGGTTCTTGGGAATGGACAAGAGCGGGAACGGAAGGTGGTGTTGCGGTCACTTCTTTTTCTTCTGCATGCAACCGAACCATAAGGCGGTTGCCCGCGACGTCCCAGGTATAGCTAAGCGGCTTGAGCAGTTCGATGACGACCCGAACCACCGGCGGAGTCATCGGATACTGGGTTAGGCGAACCGCGCCGATATCTTCACTAGTGACGTCGACACGCTTATGTTTCACCGATATGCGAGCATTGGGCAGATCAATGAGCAACCGCAGCGGATTTTCGAGCTTCGTAATCGTAGGCGTAAGCGGACGCGTGGACGTGATCTCCACGTCGGGCCAGCCTTTTTCCAGAACGACTTTTACCCGCGAAACCGCCGCCGGCTGTTGTTGACTGATGGCCGAAGGAACATCCGATTTTGCCTTGGATTCGGCCTGGCAAGAACCCGCAGCCGCGGCGCTAATCAAACACAGCATAGCCAGTTTGTGGGCAATGCGAGGTGGGAATGTCATCCAAACCATACCTAAGAGGGCGATATGAAGATTTTACCGACTATGCCTGAACGCGTGGTCACTCCCATCTTAACCATGACCAGGCGCACAAACGCTTTGACTGTGTTTGGACTGATCTCCAAGCGGGTGGCGATCTCCTTGCTGGTGAGTCCCTGCAACAATAGCTCGACTGTCTGATTCTCACGTGGGGTAAACCCGAACATCTGCGCGGCCTGAGACAATGCACTCACTCGAAACGGATTTCTCTCCAATAGCAACACTGTCGCCTGCCGGAAGCTTTCCGCTTCTTGCGGCTCAAGAGTGAAGGTACGGCAGGTATAGCGTCGATTCCCCGACTTGAATTCCTTGGTGAACGTAGGCGATTCTGTTGCGCGTTCCTCGACCAGACCCGACCTGACCCGATCGCTGAGAAAGACGTCGAGACGTTTGATGCGCTCCGGTCCGGTTGGGTATGCCAGGATCTTTACTGCTTCAGAATTGAAATGAAGAAGTTTGAGTTTGCTGTCCACCAGAAGAAGGCCAGCCTGTAACTTTTCGTTGCGCATCAAGGGATGCTCCAATCGCGCAGTTATTGAGCTACAAGCTCGGGGGGAGGGCAATTTAAGTGCCGCACTTCTACGGACTCACGACACTACAGCGCTCACTAGGGAGGGACTGCCCATAGTCTCTACTCCTTTTGGCTTAGTGTCAAGGTGTTTTAGCTCTAAATTCCGCAATTGTTGGAGGCAGGGCGAAACTGTCCGGTCCCTGCCATCTGGCGCTGGTAGCGGCTTACGGGGCGCACGGAATTGGGTGCTGCCACTTGAATTCAGAAAGAGCCGGATCTGTAAGTTGGGGGCGGCCGACCAGGCGAAAAGCCGCTCCCGATATCCTGAGAGGAGGGCGGAATCTTGCATGTGAATTTATGGCAGCCGGACCTGTAAGCCGAATTCTGTCTGCGGAATTGCTCCCGCAGGACGGTCATTCCTCTGGGCCACGCATTGCTGCGGAGCTCAAGCGACCTACCCGGAGGTTGTGACGCGCCGAGCCGGCACCTGCCTCGAGCGAACCCGAGACTCCCTCCCTATTTGGTCTTGCTCCGTGTGGGGTTTGCCCTGCCCGCTGCATTACTGCGGCGGCGGTGCGCTCTTACCGCACCTTTTCACCCTTACCTCGGCCTTGCGGCCGGAGCGGTATGTTTTCTGTGGCACTTTCCGTCGGCCGGGCTTGAACCCGGTCTCCCGGACGTTATCCGGCACACTGCTCTGCGGAGTTCGGACTTTCCTCCCGTCTCGCGACGAGCGACCGTCCGGTCCAGCTGCCAACAGAATCATTATATCGGACGTCAGGCATCGGACCTTAGACCTCAGACCGCTAGACCTCACGGGAGGCGCGATTTCCCCATCAGCGCGCGGAAAGTATTTATCCGCGTGGAAGCTACTGAACTTGGATCCCATCGAAATCTACGATACGAGTAGACTGTCCCATCCGAATGATTCGCCATGCCCTCGAAATTGTCGGCGCCCTCGGAACGCTTTCGAGCTTAGCTTATAGCGCGCTCTGCCTGTGGAGTGCGGTGAAATTACTCCGGCAACGGAAGAGTGCGGGCGAGGAGCCCGTTCGACTTCGCTCAGGGCAGGTTCGCACTACACAACCTGAGCTGCCGGTTTCGATTCTCAAGCCACTCAAGGGTACGGATCCTGAAATGTATGAGAGCCTGCGCAGTCATTGCGTGCAGGAATATGAGGAGTACGAGATTATTTTCGGAGTGAGCGAGTCCGCTGATCCTGCGGCGAAAATTGTCGAGCGCCTGAAGTCGGAGTTTCCACGGCGCGCGATTCGTTTGCTGGTCTGTGAAAAGAACCTGGGAGCGAACACTAAAGTCAGCAACCTGGCGCAGATGCTTCCTCGTTCGAAATATGAATATCTCCTGGTGAATGACAGTGACATTCGGGTGGAACCTGACTATTTGCGGCGGGTGTTTGCTGCGTTCGCCGATACGACGGTCGGCATGGTGACCTGTCTTTACCGCGGCGTGGCGAGTCCGACTCTGGGTTCACGCATGGAGATGATGGGCATCAGCACCGATTTTGCTGCTGGAGTACTGGCGGCAGGTCAATTGGAAGGAGGCCTCCATTTTGCATTGGGTTCCACGTTGGCGTTCCGGCGCTCGGGTTTGGAAGCGATCGGAGGGTTCGAAGCGTTCGTGGATTACCTGGCGGACGACTATGAGATGGGAACACAAATTGCCGCGCGAGGCCTAGAGGTGAGGTTATCGGACGTTGTAGTCGAGACATTCCTCCCGCCCTACTCGTTGCGCGAATTTGTCGAGCACCAGTTGCGATGGGCGCGCACCATCCGCGATTCGCGCCGTTGGGGTTATGTGGGTCTGGTATTTACCTTCCTCCTGCCGTGGGCGCTGCTGACACTGGTCTCCTCGAAGGGCGCCCCATGGGCATGGGGATTGTTTGCCTTAGCGTGTGCGGTTCGTCTGCTAACGGCTCTGGTGATCGGAGGAGGAGTTCTGCACGATCGCCAGGTGAAGCGCTGGATTTGGTTGATTCCGCTGCGCGACGTGGTTGCGGTCCTGGTCTGGCTGGGTAGCTTTGCCGGAAGCAGCGTAGTCTGGCGGGGCGATTACTTTTATTTAAAAGACGGAAAGCTGGCCCGGATTAATAAATAGGACTACCCATAGATACCCTATCGATGTGGCCGGGGGGTTCGTCAACAGGTGATTGGCTACCCTCTGGGCTTTGCGGTTTAAAAGAAATCTCCACGGCGGCGAAACTTATGTCTATCCCCGGTGTTCCCAACGTCGTATCCAGAGAGTTTTTCTTCCGATAGACCTTAGACCGCTGTAAGCACATGAGTTTCCCAGCGGAGCGCAGAGTGCTTGTTCGCGGCAGCACCCGACGATCCAGACGGGAACCTCAGTGAAAAGGAGATCCTATGTTTTCCCGCACCTCCGTCCTGTCCGTTGCCGCCCTGCTTGCTCTTGTGTTCCATACAGGCTGCAACAATGCTCTTAACCCCCTCTGCGGTAGTTCCAGGCCCGCGCCCCTTATCGGTTCACTTGCCCCCAGCACCATGAGTTTTGCTCAGGTGCAGGAGGGTACGTTGCTCATCGTGAACGGCAGCCAATTTGCTCCCTCCTCTGAAGTTGTCATCAACGGAAAGACTCTGGGCGCCACAGTTATCAACGCTCAGCAGCTGAGCGTCATGATTACGACCAGTTTGATTTCTGCTCCAGGGAGCGTGAAAGTGACTGTGCATACTCCGGGCGGGAACTCCGGAGACCTGGGCTGTAGTAGCGGGGGCGACAGCAGCGCATTATTATTGACCATCAACTAGTGCTGGACGAGCTTGGAATTTCTACCGAGCCGAATAAGCTTCGGCAAAATAAGCACGGATGCCTAGCCACCTTCGGGCACCACATGGACCGGCGGGACGGTCTGGCATTTCCCTCAGCTGGCCGAATCCGTAAGTAATTCGAAGCGTCCGTCACGATGCAGTCGATAACGGCGTCCACGCCACAGAATAGTGTTTCCAAAGAAGCCCGCGATCCAGAAGCAGAACGCGACCACGTCTTCGACCGGAAGCAGCAACCAGTTGAGCTTCGCTTTCAGGACTCGCGCTGAGACTACGTAAGCGGCTAGAGCACGCACCAAGAGAGCCAGAACAGGTACAGGCCACCACGCCGGCTTCCACGCCCAGACAAGCAGCGACAGGGCCAAGGGCATGGTGAATAGCTGGCCGAGATATCCCAATGGCCGAGACCGCCGCGTACTGCGCGCCCACCGCAGACGATGCGCCATGTTCTGACGCAAACCGCTACTGCCAATGTGGTGTTCGATCACGTACGAAGAGAGAATCACCTCGTAACCAGCTTCGGCGGCGAACTTGCCCATCACAAAGTCTTCGGCAAGATAATCTTTCAGCCGATTGAAACCTCCAATGGATTCAAGCGCCGACCGCCGCGCAACGATGGTCGGACCCACGGCGAACTGCATACCTTCGATCATCCTGGCCACCAGGATGCCAGCCATGAAATCGGTGTTCATGCCGGTCACTTCTAAGCGAGACCAGATGCTTGGGCCAGGCACGGCACGGTAGGGGCAGGTGGCAATTCCCACGCGAGGATTTTTAAATTCAGCGGTCACGGTTCGAAGTAAGGTGGGAGTGACGCGGGTGTCGCTGTCGCTCATCACGATCAGGTCATGCGCAGCGGCCGCGAGCATTCGATCCAGGCTGAAAACCTTCGCGTTGGGGTACGGTGGCTTACCCGTTACGATCAGGCGAGTGGGAATCTCTGGGTATTCGCGCCGCAGCTTTTCGACGACGCCAGCAGCAGGATCGTCGGCTGCACCAACCGCAAAAAGAATCTCGCAGGCCGGATAGTCCTGTTCGAAGAAGGTTCGCAGGTTCGACTCGAGTCCATCCTCCAAGCCGGACAATGGCTTAAGAATGCTGATGGGCTCGGGAGAGCTGAGAGGAAGCTTCTGTACGGCGAGATACCGCCACCCCGCGATAATGGTGAGGAAGGAGTACACCACGGCGCCCGCAAGCAGAATCAGCAGGACGTAGGTCATTTCAGTCACTCAATCCGGCGGTTAGAGAAAATGAACTTCCCGCCGCTGCGGGCCAGTTCGTATTTTTCGGCACCGCGCAATTCCTTGGGATTTTCTTGAGTGGTCCACAGGAAGACCTCGGCCGGACCCGACCACAAAACAGCCAGAGATGATTCGGTCTCGAACACGTGGGGAGCGTCGGGAAACTTCGATCCATACCAAAGGTTCCCACTGGGCTCATGTAGAACTCCCAGCGCGATGCCGGTATAGAAATTCAGGGTCGAGGCTTCATGGTACTCGCCGTCGACTACGATGACGTCTCCGGGCCGATAACGCCGCTGGATGGCCAGAGCGAGCTGATGCGAGGACAGAATCGGCGAAAAGGTTACGAAAGCCGAATGTACATAAGCCAGCAACCCGACCATCATCAACGCCAACACCACGTTGCCCTGACCGGGGCGTCCACGCCTTCTCAGAATCCAATTCAATCCCGACCCCAGCAGCAGTGAAATAACGGTGCCTAGCAGAGGCGCGCGAAACGCGCCAAGAGCTTGCGGAGTCAGATCCAGAAAGTGACCGAGGGCGAGATCGTAGTCCTGGGGATTTTTCTTCAGCAGGTCAGCCAAATCAGTTCCCGGCGCGGGCGCGCGGGAAGACATCAACAGGATCACGCCAACCACAAAGCCTGCGGCAGCGATCGCCAGTAAGATGGCGGAAGAGATTCGTCCAGCGCGACGCGCCGATGAATCGGCAGCTGCGTCAGATTCCTTTGCCAGCCATCCGCCCACTAACAGCGCCAGCGCCGGAACGGCTGGAATAGTGTAGTACTCCTGGCGAGTCGAAAAACTGAAGAAAGCCACGATGACCAGCGCCCACAGCGCGAAAAATAGATTCGCCCGAAGACGAGCGTCGAGACCGCTGCGCAACTGGCTCCATTTCATCGGCACTTCACGGATCGCTTGCGGAAGAAATACGCTCCACGGTACCAGCCAGACCAGAAGCAATCCCCAGAAAATCAATAAGGGAACCGTGTCGTACCCGGGCGGCACCCGTTTGTTCACGTACCGCAGAAAGTGCTCATTCACGAAATAGAACCACAGAAACCCCCGCACTGCACCCTGGCTGGGATTGCGCAAAGCTGCCAGAATGTGCCACGGCGCCGCTAGCAACAGAAAGACCAATGTGCTGGACAGCAGCCGCAGTCTCAGTAAATGACGGAGGTTGCCGGTGAGAAGCAAATAGAGGCCGACCGCGGCGACAGGAAATATCAGACCGATCAAGCCTTTGGTCAGCACGTTCAACGCACAGGTGGCGGCAAATCCCCAGCAAGTCAGCCGGGAAGGCGGATCCTCCTCCAGGGATCGCAAGAAAAAATATGCTCCTAAGGTTAGCCAGAGGCCTACGATCACGTCCGGAATCTGAAAGCGGGTAAAGATGTAGGGACCGACGGCTGTAGCCAACACAACAGCCGAATAAAACCCGCCCGTTTCCCCATAGGACTGTTTTCCTATCTTGTACGTGACCAGCAACAAGGCCAGCACGGCCAGCACTAGCGGAAGCCGCGTGCTCCAATCCGTCGCTCCGAAAAGCACGTAGCTCACGGCCACGGTCCAATAGGGGAGTGGGGCCTTTTCCAAATATCGGATACCGTTGGTATGCAATGTCACCCAGTCGTGGGTCAGCACCATCTCGCGGGCGGCTTCGGCGTGAACGGTGTCCACATCATCGAGCAGGGCGGGAGTAAACATTCCCGCTAGGTAGATCGCAGCCCATAGCAGAACGATCGCGAGCAAAGATGAAATCGACGAAACAGGCTGAGCGCGAGTGAATGATGCCCGAGTGGGCGATGCGGAAACCGGATAACCAGGCTCATGACCGGGCTTCTGCGCAGCGACCGACAGATTCATGCAGGATTCCGGCTGTCAATTATACGAGAGGGGCGGAAAGGATAGGAACTAGCTGGAACCAGCTGAGGCGGCCATCACGGTTTCAGTTTCCAGAACCTCGCGGATTTTTCGGGCCAGGGTTTTCAAGGAAAAAGGCTTTTGCAGGAAACGAGTGGTCACATCAATCGCCCCATGTCGCAGCACCGTATTTTCCGCGTAGCCAGAGACGAACAGCACTTCATGCTGGGCCGTTCCGTCGCCAAATGACCCGCCAGCTTTGCCCCACCCATGTTGGGCATGACCACGTCGGTGATCATCATGTGAATTGGCGGAATGTAATCCCGCGCGATGCAGAGCGCATCTTCGCCATTCTTGGCCTCCAGGACGATGTACCCATTCAGCATCAGGTACTCCCGAGTCGACTGCCGGACAGCCAACTCGTCTTCGACCAGCAGCACAGTTTCGCATCCCTTGGAAGAGATCTCGATCGGCTTTGAAGAGTGGATCTTTTCGATCCCTTGTTGAACTCGAGGCAAGTAGATCTTGAAAGTGGTTCCTAGCCCGGGCTCGCTGTATACCCAGACAAAGCCACCGTTCTGCTTCACGATTCCATAGACAGTGGCCAATCCCAGCCCGGTGCCTTTGCCTTCTCCCTTCGTGGTGTAAAAAGGCTCGAAGATGTGAGCCATGTGCTCAGAAGCAATGCCGGTGCCCGAGTCAGTAACGGCGAGCAAGACGTAATCGCCGGCGGGCACGATTGAATGCTCCTGCACATAATCCTCGTCAAGCTGGACGTTCGCAGTTTCGATCGTGAGCTTGCCGCCTTTCGGCATGGCATCGCGCGCATTGGCCGCCAGGTTCATGACAATCTGCTCGATCTGCACCAGATCGGCTTTAACTTT
>Ga0307477_10000573_pt1 | contig 39584 bp, 35 predicted proteins | sample atmos_gasesECM2C_FD_203316 | JGI IMG/M metagenome (GOLD analysis project Ga0307477, IMG submission 203316) | Hardwood forest soil microbial communities from Morgan-Monroe State Forest, Indiana, United States - atmos_gasesECM2C_515 | ecosystem: Environmental > Terrestrial > Soil > Temperate... | reverse complement strand
TCCACGGTCAACCTGCAGGAGGTCCGCAACGCGGTCCAGCAGGCCGACAAGGAGATCGCGACGCGCTACGACCTGAAGAAGGCCGCCGCCGAGCTGACGCTGGAGGGCGAGGAGGTGGTGCTGGGCGCCGCCGACGAGTTCTCGCTGAAGCAGGCGCTCGAGGTGGTCCAGACGAAGCTGGTGCGCCGCGGCGTCAACCTGAAGTCGCTGCGCTACGGCAAGCTCGAGCCGGCGAGCGGCGGCCGGGTGCGGCAGCGGATCACCCTGCAGCAGGGCATCCCGCAGGAGACCGCGAAGCGCCTGGTGGCCGAGATCAAGTCGAGGAAGCTGAAGGTCCAGGCGGCGATCCAGGGCGACACGGTCCGGGTCTCCGGCAAGAACCGCGACGACCTGCAGACGGTGATCGCGGTGCTGAAGGCGCTCGACCTCGACGTGCCGCTGAGCTTCACCAACTACCGCTCGCTCTGAGACCGCGACCCGGCGCCTCCCCCGACCCCCGACTCCGACGTTCCATGAGCCCCCGCTCCCACCCCGTCATCGCAGCCTTCGCGTCCGTCGCGGTCCTCCCGGCGATCATCGCGATCGCCACCGTCGGGGCCGGGCCGGCCGCCGCGACGCCGTACAACGACAACGAGCGCCTCCAGTTCACCGGCGTCGTCAGCGACCCCGCCGGCAAGCCGGTCCCGGGGGTGCAGGTGGTCGTCGAGGTGTCCCGGCGCTACCTGAGCCTGCGCCAGCTGCGCCGCGCCGACAAGGACGTGCGGCGGATCGGCGCCCGCTCCAACGCCCAGGGCGAGTACAGCATCGAGTGGCCCTGGGACGGCTACTTCAATCACTTCCAGCTCCTCGCCGGCATCAGTGTCCGCCACGGCAAAGAGGAGCATCTCGACGTCCTCGCGAGCGAGGACGTCACCGAGCGCGTCCTCGCGGGGAGCCCGGTCGTCTCGCCAATCGTGATCCACGATCGCGGCGTCGTCGACCGCCTGCGCGACTTCGTCGCCTCGGTCCGCAGCGAGGACGAGCGCCGCGTCTACGAGGAGATGGGGGTCCCGGAGGACGTCAAGCGGGTGAGCTACGCCGGCCGCCAGCAGGAGACCGAGGTCTCGTGGTGGTACTTCGAGGCCGGCAAGGTCTACCGCTTCCGCGACGGCCGGCTCGACCAGGTCGAACACTTCGATCCCGTGCAGCGCTTCTGAGAGGTCTCTCGCGATGCTCGACTCCGTCACCACCGTCTGCCCGGCTGCCGAGGCCCCCGGGTGACCACCCCACCCCTCGTCGATTCGCAGGCCGGCGACCGCTCGCTCCAGGCCAGCCGCTTCCTCGACCTCGTCGCCCCGAAGCTGCTCGCGACCGAGGAGGTCTTCCGCCGGCACCTCGATTCCGACGTGCCGTTCATCCACCAGGCCGGCATCTACATCCGCCAGGGCGGCGGCAAGCGCATCCGCCCGGCGCTGCTGCTGCTGGCCGCCCGCCTGCTGGGCCACGACTCCGAGGAAGAGGTCACGTACGCCGCGGTCGTGGAGTTCATCCACAACGCCACGCTGATCCACGACGACATCATCGATCACGCCCACCTGCGCCGCGGCCAGCCCACCCTGAACCACCTCTGGGGCAACAACCTGACGGTGCTGCTGGGCGACTGGATCTACACCAAGGCGATGCAGATGGCGCTCTCCCACGGCCAGCTCGAGGTGGTGCAGCGGCTCTGCGCCGCGACGCTGAAGATGACCGAGGGCGAGCTCATGGCGCTCGAGCGGCTGGGCGCCATCGACATCACGGTCGAGGAGTACTTCGAGATCATCGACCGCAAGACCGCTCACCTGTTCGCCGCCGCCTGTTCGATCCCCAGCCTCATCCCGCCGCAGCGGCCCGAGGCCGGCCAGGTCCTCGCCCATTACGGGCGGGCGCTCGGCACCTGCTTCCAGATCGTCGACGACCTGCTCGACTTCACCGCCCGCGAGAGCGAGATCGGCAAGCCGGTGCTCTCCGACCTCAAGGAGGGCAAGCTGACGCTGCCGCTCATCCTGCTGCTGTCGCGGGTCGCGCCGGCCGAGCGCCGCCTCGTGCAGACCGTCCTCGAGGAGCGGTGCTTCGAGCGGGTGGCGCCGGAGCAGATCCTCGAGCTGGTGGCGCGCGAGGGCACGCTGGCCGAGACGCTGGCGATGGCGGAGGCCTACGCGGCGCGCGCCCGCCAGGAGCTAGAGATCTTTCCGCCCGGCGACGCCCTGGAGGCGCTCGAGTTTGCGCCGGACTTCGTCCTCCACCGGCGTACGTAGCCGCGGCGGCGTGAGGCCGAAGACGCCGCGCCCTGCCGGCGATGCCTGCGACGGCGTCTCCGGCGCGATCTCGAGGCCGCTGCGCGCCGCCTCGCGCGGCTCGACCGCGTAGACCCGCGCCGACAGCGGCCGCTCGAGGCCGATCACCAGCGCATAGCGGAAGCGGCGCAGCCGCGCGTCCAGCCACCGGTCGGCGCTGGGCATCATGACCACGGCGCCGCTCGGCCGCAGGCCGCTGCCGACGGGCCGCGGCGGCGCGTCGCCGGTCCACAGCAAGGCCGTGCGCTGGCGGTCGGGCGGCGGCTGCTCGAGGTCCTCGTCCATCCCCGGCTCGAAGCCGGTCTCGAGCGCCAGGTAGCCGGTGACCTGCCGCCCCCAGTCGAAGAGCACCATCGTGCTGTCGCCCCGCACACCGGTTGCCGGCGGCGGCACGTAAGGCGCCGTGCTCGCCGCGGGCACCGGCTGCCGGCCGCCGGTCAGCTCCGCGAACAGCGGCCGCGGCCACGGCGGCACCACCCGGCCCCAGCGTCCGACCGGCGGACGCCCCCAGGTGACCGGCGCCTCGCCGGGGCCGGCGGCGCTCACCACCGTGGCGACCGCCGGGGGCTCGATCGGCAGCCAGCCGCGGAGCAGGCCCAGGCGATGGCGCCGGAAGGTGCGCCAGCCGCCATCGGTGCCGAGCAGCGGGCGGCCGCTCGCCTCGTCGATCAGGCTGGCCAGGAAGCCGCCGCCGCCGGCGGCGCTGCGCAGCTCGGCGAGCAGGCGGTTGCCGCCGATGCGCAGCAGCGGCCCGACCTCGTACTCGTCGAGGTGCGCTCCCGGCCGCCAGCTGCCGGCGCCGACGCGCTTGCCGTTGAGGGAGAGGACGTACTCCGGATCGCCGAGCGCCAGCAGGCGCGCCCGCGGCGGCGGCGCGGCCAGCGCGAAGTCCCGCACCGCGTAGAAGGCCAGCGGCTGCGCCTGGCGGCGGTCGTGCTCGATCCAGATCCACTGCGCGCCGCCGGTCGTGCCGGCGAGGTGCGACGCCGCCCAGCGTTCGCCGCGGACGATCAGCGTCAGCCCCGAGACCGCCACGAAGGCGGCCGCGAGCGCCCCGATCCAGCGCCGCCGCATCTATTGGCCCTGGCCGGGAGTCAGGATCTCGCCGGTCACGTTCCGCAGGCCGAGGGCGCGCCATCGCCCGAACCCGCCGCGGAAGTCGCCGCCGCGCGAGATCAGCCGCACCCGGACCGGCCCGCGGGCTCCCCGCAGCGGCAGCTCGAAGGTGCGGGCGCCGCGCAGGCGGTTCCAGAAGCTCGGCCGCCAGCCGAAGCGGCGGATGGGCGTGCCGTCGGAGCGCTCGACGCTGAGCTCGAAGCGCTGGCCCGGCCGGGGGGCCGCCGGCGGCACGAAGGTGCCGACCAGCGCTTCCTGGCCGGCGAGCTGGCAGCGCAGGTAGACGAGGCAGTTGCCCCCCATGACGACGTCGGCTCCGTCGACCCAGGCGCCGCCCGCCCGCAGCGCCGGCGCTAAGCTGGCGCCCAGGAGCGCGGGCACGCCGGGCACCCCCTTCTGCGCGGCCGGTCCGAACACCAGGTCGAGCGGCACCTGCCCCACCGGCAGGTCTTCCGGCAGCTGCACCCGTAACGACGGGGCGCCCGCGCGGAGGGTGGCCTGCGCCAGCTCACGGTCGCCGGTGCGGACGCTCAGCCGACCGCCCTCCGGCAGCCCCTCGCGCGCGAAGGTGAGGGTGAGGGTGCGCGGTTCCTCCTCGTCGAGGTTGACGGCCAGCAGGCGTGCGGAACCCGAGACCGGCAGCAGCGCCTCGCCGCCGCTCAGCCGGCGCACCTGCCAGCCGGCGTCGAAGCGGTTGGCAGCTGTCGACGGCGGCGGCGCGAAGCGAGAGCTTTCGACCAGGATGTCGACAGAAGCGGCGGCGGCCGGGGCGGAAGAGGTCGCGGAGCTCGCCGGGATCGCCGAGGCCCCCGAGGCGGGGCGCGCGGCGAGCAGCGGCACGGCCGGGCGGGGACCGCTGCAGCCGGCAGCGCCCAGGCCGTAGCCCACCAGCAGCCAGAGCGCCAGGTAGACCAGGACGGGGACGAGCGCGAGGGGGAGGAAGCGGCGCCGCGGCCGCCATGGGCCCACCCGCACGCGGCCGCGACCTGGGCCGCGGGAACGGCCATCCCCGCGCCGCGGCCGATCGCCCGCGGGCGGGATGGTGGGGACCTGCGAGGTCAGGTGCGGTGGGCGCGGATCCATGTCAGGGGCAGGTCGGCCGCAGGCCCCGGCGGCCTGGCTCCGGCGGCCCGGCCCTGGCGGCCAGCGCCGAATGCTACCACCAGCCTTCAGCCTTCTGCCTTCTGCCTTCTGCCTTCTGCCTTCTGCCCCGCGGGGATGCGCGGCCGGGCCACAGAGGTTTTCGGCGCCTCGCGCAGGTGCCTCCGGGGAATCTCCCTTCGACCAGGGCCGCGGGGGGCGGATCTCCTCGCTGCCTCCCTTTGGACGAGGCGCTGAGGGTCGTGGATGCGGAGGGGGTGGTGGAATGCGGCGCCTCGTCCAAAGGTCGGCAGCGAGGAGATCCGCCCCCCGCGGCCCTGGCCTCCTCCCCTCCAGCCATCGATCTCGTCGGGACGGACTAGGCCGGTGCGGGTCCGCGTCCGCTGGCGAGAGCTCACGGTGGATCTGCTATCAAATTGCTAGCACACAGGTCGGGAGGTGGACCTGGCAACGTCGGTAGTGGATCGATTTCCCTCGGAGTCCCTTTGGGCGAGGGTCCATTTTCCTACGGCCCCGCAGTCGCGGCCATAGCCCACAGGGACGCCGAGGGAAACGGGGACCCACTACCCCACTGTCACCGGCATCTCGCTCAGGTGGCCGGCGACGCCGGAACCCTCCGGGCTGCTGCCGCGTACTCCCTTTCATGGCGTGACGGGCCTGGCGGGCGGCTGGGAAAAGCGGGCGCCCCGGGGGCCCTCTTGACGACGGCTGTAGTCAGGAGTACGATGCTGCTTGACTACAGCTGTCGTCAGACTGGATGACAGCAGGACGGGCAGGAGGTCATGGTGACGGCGAAGTCGATCGGCGATCAGGAGCTGGCGCTGCTGCGGTACGTCGCGGAGCAGGGGCCGGTGACGGTGGCGCAGGCGGTGGAGGGGTTCGGCGCGGACCGGGGGCTGGCGCGGTCGACGGTGCTGACGATGATGGATCGGCTGCGCGCCAAGGGCCATCTCGAGCGGCGGCGGGTCGACGGGGTCTTCCAGTACTCGTCGCCGAGGTCCTCGGGGGAGCTGCTGCGCGGAGCGGTGCACAGCTTCGTCGAGAAGACCCTGGACGGATCGCTCTCCCCCTTCGTCAGCTACCTCGTCGAGTCTGCCGAGGTGAGCGACCAGGAGCTGGCCGAGCTCGAGCGACTGATCGCCAAGCTGCACTCGCAGCGCCAGGAGCCCTGAATCATGGACACGCCGCTGCCGGCAGCGCTTCACCTGGCGACCGCGTCCCTCGCGCCGGCATTGCTGGCACCCCGGGCGGCCGCGCCCCTCGCGTCCGCGCCGGCGCTGCTGCGCCAGCTCGCGCAAGCCAGCCTGATGGGAACGCTCTTCGTGCTCGCGGTCTGGCTGCTCTGCCGCCTGGCGCCGCGCCTGCCCGCCGGCCTACGCAGCGCCCTCTGGTGGCTCGCCTGTCTGAAGCTGCTGCTCGGCCTGGCCTGGCCGGCGCCGGTCGCGCTGCCGCTGCTGCCCCCCGCGGCCGCCGCGGCAGCCGGCTGGCTCGCACCGCCGGCGGCGCCGGCGCAGGCCACGGCGCCGATCCTCGCGACAGGTTCCCCGGGCGGCGTCTCGGCGCCGGCCGACGCGGCGCGCGGCGCGCGACTCGCAGGCGCCGTTCCAGCAGCGGCTGGCGCAGCCCGCATCGCGCGCACCGGGCGCCCCTCCGGGCCGGTCCTTGCTGCGGCCGGCCCGCGCCCCGCGGCGCCCGCGTTCCCCGCGGCGGCATCGCTCCCGGCGGCGCCCGCGCCCCCCGCGGCGCCCGCGTCCCCCGCGGCGCCGGCGTCCCCCGCGGCGCCTTGGTGGACGCTGGGCCTCCTCGGTCTCTGGGCTGCCGGCGTGCTGCGCCATGCCGCCGGGACGGCGCGCGAGCTGCGGCGGGTGCGCGGCTTCCTGGCGCGCTCGGCGCCGGTGCGCGACGCGGCGGTCCTGCGGCTCGCCGCGGATCTCGCCAGCGCCCTGGGCCTGGCGCCGATCGAGCTGCGTGCCGCGCCGAGCTCGGCCGAGCTGACGGCGCCGCTCACCGCGGGCGCGCTGCGTCCGGTGGTGGTGCTGCCGGCCGACGGGCTCGAGCGCCTGTCTCGCCAGGAGCTGGCGATGACCCTGGCGCACGAGCTGATGCACGTCCGCCGCCGAGACCTGGTCTGGGGGTGGATCCCCGCGGCCGCCGCGCGGCTCTTCTTCTTCCTGCCGCCGGCGGCACTGGCGGCGCGCGAGTACGGCCTCGCCCGCGAGGCGGCCTGCGACGCCGCCGTGCTGCGCCTCCTCGGCGCGGCGCCGGCGAGTTACGGGCGCCTGCTCCTGCGCCTCGGCGTCCGCTCCCCGATCGGCGGCCCACGGTCCAGGAGCCTCGCGGACCTCGCCATGACCGCCGGCAGCTCCCCCAGCGCCGCTACCGTCGGCGGCGCCGCCGCTTCCTTGCAGCAGCTCAAGAGAAGACTCGAGATGCTTCAGCACCACCAGCCAGCCGCCCCGCCCCGTCCGGCACGCCTGCGCCGCGCGGGCTTCTCCCTGCTCGCTCTCCTCGGCGCGGCCGCCCTGGTGCCGCTGCGCATCGTCACCGCCGCCGCGGTCACCACCCCGGCCGTCAATGCCACGCCGGCCGTCAAGGCCGCCCCAGCCGTCCCCGCCATCCCGGCCATCCCCGTCATCCCGGCCGTCGCCGGCACCCCGGCCGTCAATGCCGCCCCAGCCGTCCCCGCAACCCCAGCCGTCCCCGCCACCCCGGCCGTCGCCGCCGCTCCGGCCGTCGCGGCAGTCCCGGCCCCGGCCGTCGCCCCCGCGATGCGGCTTGCTTCGCTCGGCAGCCAGGCTCCCGTCGTCAAGGGCGAGCCGGCCGATCCCGACGATGCGGACGCCGCGGACGATCCGGCCGGCGCGGAGGCTGCCGAGCGCTCGGCGGACCCTTCGGCGGAGCGCCTGTCGGACCGGTCCGAGAGTCGCCATGGCGACTCCTATGTCTTCCTGCGCGGCAAGTCCGACGTCACGATGAGCGGCGACTGGACCAGCATCGAGCGCGCCCGCAAGCTGCAGCAGGAGGGCGGCGGCGGCGACATGCTGTGGGTGCGGCACGGCGGCAAGGAGTACGTGATCCGCGACGCCGCGACGCTGCACGAGGTCCGCGAGATCTTCCGGCCGCAGCAGGAGCTGGGCGCCAAGCAAGGGGAGCTGGGCGCGCAGCAGGGCGAGCTCGGCGCCCGGCAGGGCGAGCTCGGCAGCCGCCAGGGAAATCTCGGCGCCCAGCAGGGCAAGCTCGGCGCCGAGCAGGGGCGCCTCGCCGCCGAGGAGGCGAAGCTCGCTATCGAAGAAGCCGACGACGCCGACCCCGGAAAGGGCGGGGCCGCCGCCCGGGAGGCGCGCCGCGACGAGCTGGAAAAGCGGCAGCAGAAGCTCGGCGCCGAGATGCGCCGGCTCGGCGAGCAGCAGCGCGAGCTCGGCCGCCAGCAGCGCGAGCTGGGAGAGCCGCAGCGCCGGCTGGGCGCGCAGCAGCGGGAGCTCGGCCGCCAGCAGCGGGCCGCCGGGCGCGAGGCCGAGGCCAAGCTCCACGCCCTCCTCGACCGCGCCGTCGCCCACGGCATCGCCCAGGAAGTGAAGTAAGGAACCACGGCCCCGGGGCCGGATCGTGGTGCCTCAGTGTGTCTCAGTGTGTTGCAGATGGAGGAGGTCGCCGTCCGGCCCTGGCCCGGCGCCCGTGGACCGTCGGCGGATCACTGACCGCCACGGCGCCACGGCAGCGTCGGCGCCCCGGGTGCAGCGTCAGCGCCTCACCTGCACCCGAGGCTACAGCTAGCAGCCGTGGATGCAAACAGTGAGGCAGGTCGCGCCGCACTTGGTATCGCAGTGGCTGGGGTCGCTGAGACCACCTGCAAAATTCTTGAGGAGAGGCTGCTCCAAGTGCAGCAGCGTCTCGCGGCTCAAGCGGATGCTCTTCGAAGCTTTGCGCATTACCGATCTCCTTCGCGTTCTGCGAAACTCGCCTCCAGCGCCCATCACCGGAACGGGCCGCATGGGGCCAGAAGAAATCTATCATACAATCGATTGAGTATGTGATTTAGAGGGTAGCGGGGTAGCCTATAGCAGGTCAAGCCGGCGGGAGCCGGCAACACACGAATACCCCAGCCGCCCCTCGTCCCGCGTTGACACTCCGGGCGCGATGGCTTACATTGGGACGTGCACCCCTTCCCGATTTCCAGCGCCCCGCGGGAGCCCGCCGGCGTCCCGGAGACCCCGGAGATTGCCGCCCCGCAGATCGTCGCCGCCATCCCCGCCCGCTACGGCTCGACACGGCTGCCCGGCAAGCCGCTGCTGGCGCTCGCCGGCCGGCCGATGATCGAGCACGTCTACCGCCGCGTCGCCAGCGCCCGCGGCCTCGCCCGCATCGTCGTGCTCACCGACGACGAGCGCATCGCGCGCGCGGTGGCGGCCTTCGGCGGCGAGGTCGAGCTGACCCCGGCCGCCTGCGCCAGCGGCACCGACCGCATCGCGCACGCGGCGCGCCGCTGGCCGGGGGGCGCGGCGGTGGTCAACGTCCAGGGAGACGAGCCGCTGATCGACCCGGACGCGGTGTCGGCGATCGCCGAGCACCTGGCGGCCCATCCGGAGGACCCGATGGTGACCTTGGCCGCGCCGCTCGATCTCGCCGAGCTCGCCGACCCGAACGTGGTCAAGGTGGTGGTCGGGCTGGACGGACGCGCCCTGTACTTCAGCCGGTCTGCGATACCCTATGCGCGGCACGCGGCGGCGGACCTCGGCGCCGGCGCCGCGCCGCCCCTGCGCCACCTGGGCATCTACGGCTACCAGCGTGCCGCGCTGCTGCGGCTGGCCGATCTGGCGCCGTCCCCCCTGGAGCGAACCGAGGGGCTCGAGCAGCTGCGGGCCCTCGAGCATGGGATGTCGATCCGCGTCCTGCTGACCGGCCCGGGCCTGCCCGGCGTGGACACGCGGGAGGACCTCGAGCGCGTCGAGCGGTTGCTCGCGCCGGGAGCCGGCGGCTTGCCCGGATAGAGGAAGAAACGACACCCGAGGAGAGAGGCAACCATGGCGACCAAGTACATCTTCATCACCGGCGGCGTCGTGTCCTCCCTGGGCAAGGGGGTCGCGGCCGCGTCGGTCGGGGCGATCCTCGAGGCGCGCGGTTTCACGGTCACCTTGATGAAGTTCGACCCCTACGTGAACGTCGATCCGGGCACCATGTCGCCGTACCAGCACGGCGAGGTGTTCGTCACCGACGACGGCGCCGAGACCGACCTCGACCTCGGGCATTACGAGCGCTTCACCCACACCCGCACCAGCAAGCGGCACAACTTCACCACCGGCCGCATCTACGCCTCGGTGATCGACAAGGAGCGCCGCGGCGACTACCTGGGCAAGACCGTGCAGGTGATCCCGCACATCACCGACGAGATCAAGGAGGCGATGCGCCGCGTCGGCGAAGGCCAGGACGTGGTCATCGTCGAGATCGGCGGCACCGCCGGCGACATCGAGTCGCTGCCGTTCCTCGAGGCCATTCGCCAGTTCCGCCAGGAGCTGGGGCGCGGCAACGCCGTCAACATCCACCTCACCCTGGTGCCCTACATCGCCGCCGCCGACGAGCTGAAGACCAAGCCCACCCAGCACTCGGTGCGCGAGCTGCGCGAGATCGGCATCTCGGCCGACGTGCTGCTCTGCCGGGTCGACCGCCCGCTGCCCGCGGAGATGAAGAAGAAGATCGCGCTCTTCTGCAACGTCGATCCGCGGCAGGTGATCGAGGCCCGCGACGTGCCGACCATCTACGAGGTGCCGCTGATCTTCTGCCGCGAGGGGCTGGACGACCTGCTGCTCGAGCTGCTGAACCTGCCGCACTACGACCGCGACCTGTCGCGCTGGGAGAGCCTGGTGTCGCGCATCAAGCACCCCCGCCATCACGTGCGCATCGGCATGGTCGGCAAGTACGTCGAGTTCCCCGACGCCTACAAGAGCCTGAACGAGGCGCTGCTGCACGGCGGCATCGCCAACGACACCGCGGTCGAGATCGTCTACGTCAACGCCGAGGAGCTCGAGAACGAGAGCTGGCCGCGCCAGCTCTTCGAGGTGGACGCGCTGCTGGTGCCGATCGGCTTCGGCCACCGCGGCACCGAGGGCAAGATCCGCGCCATCCGCTACGCCCGCGAGCAGCGGGTGCCGTTCTTCGGCATCTGCCTCGGCATGCAGTGCATGGTCATCGAGTTCGCCCGCAACGTCTGCGGCATCCGCGCCGCCACCTCCTCCGAGTTCGATCCCGAGACCGAGCAGGCGGTGATCTACAAGCTGCGCGACCTGCTCGGGGTGGACGCGATGGGCGGCACCATGCGTCTCGGCGCCTACCCCTGCCGGCTCAAGGAAGGCACGCTGGCGCGCCGCATCTACGGCGCGCCGGAGATCAGCGAGCGCCACCGCCACCGCTACGAGGTCAACCAGAAGTACCTGCCGGAGATGCTCGAGCACGGCCTGGTCGTCTCCGGGCTGTCGCCGGACGGCAAGTTCGTCGAGATGGTCGAGCTGCCGGACCATCCGTGGTACCTGGGCTGCCAGTTCCACCCCGAGTACAAGTCGAAGCCGACCGAGCCGCACCCGCTCTTCGTGTCCTACATCGCGGCGGCGCTCGCCGAGCGCACGCGCCGCGACGAGCGCAGCCAGCGCGACCTGCGAGAGGTGCGCGACCTCGGCGAGCTGCTGCCCGAGCGCCAGCCGGCGGCCGCTGGTGCCGGCGGCGGGCGGGCACCAGCCGGCGCCGGGGCGCGTGGCGAGCACCAGCCTGCAGCGGCCGGCGCCGCGATGGAGAGCTGATGGCGGCGGCGGCCTCCTCGGGCTCCGTGGCGCCAGCGCCGGCGGCGGCGGCGCCCGCCCCGGCCCCGGCCCCGGCCGGCGATCAACGGCAGCGGCCCACCGCGGTCGTCCCGGTCGAGCTGGCGCCCGGCGTCGTCGTCGGGGGCGGCGGCCCGCTGCCGGTGATCGCCGGCCCGTGCGTCGTCGAGAGCGAGGAGCTGGTGCTGGCGATCGCGCGGACGCTCGCCGCCATGGCCTCCCGCCTCGGCCTGCCGCTGCTCTTCAAGGCCTCCTTCGACAAGGCGAACCGCGGCGCCCTCGGCAGCTTCCGCGGTCCCGGCCTGGCGCGCGGCCTCGCGGCGCTGGCGGCGGTCAAGGCCGAGACCGGACTGCCGCTGCTCACCGACGTCCACGAGCCCGGCCAGTGCGCGCCGGCGGCGGAGGTCTGCGACGTGCTGCAGATCCCCGCCTTCCTCTGCCGCCAGACCGACCTGGTGCTGGCCGCCGCCGCCACCGGCCGCGCCGTCAACATCAAGAAGGGGCAGTTCATGGCGCCCGACGACATGCGCAAGCTGGTCGACAAGGCGCGCGCCGCCGGCAACGCGCGGGTGACCGTGACCGAGCGCGGCAGCTGCTTCGGCTACCATGACCTGGTGGTGGACATGCGCAGCTTCGCCCAGCTCCACGACGACGGCATCGCCGTGATCTACGACGTCACGCACTCGCTGCAGCGGCCCGGCGGCGGTCCCGCCAACCCGGACAGCGGCGAGAGCGGCGGCGAGCGCCGCTTCGCCCTGCCGCTGGCGCGCGCCGCGGTCGCCGCCGGCGCCGACGGCCTGTTCCTCGAGGTCCATCCCGACCCGCCGCGGGCGCTCTCCGACCGCGCGGTGCAGCTGACGCCGGGCGACGCCGAGGCGCTGCTGCGCTCGGCGGCGGCGCTGCGGCAGGTGGCGCGAGCGTGACCGTCCCGAGCGTCCCGCGGCCGCCCGGACAACCTGACGTGGAGCGCCTGGCTCGGACGCCGCGGACGCGGCGCTCGCCGCGGCAGGTGGCGCTCGAGGTGCTCGAGACCGAGGCGGCGGCCATCCGCGCCCTGCTGCCGCAGCTCGACGGCGCCTTCGACCGCGCCGTCGCCCTGGTCGCGGCGAGCAGCGGCCGGGTGGTCTGCAGCGGCATGGGCAAGAGCGGCCTGATCATGAAGAAGGTCGCGGCCACCCTCTCCTCGACCGGCACGCCGGCGCTCTTCCTCCATCCCGCCGAGGCGCTGCACGGCGACCTGGGCATGATCGTCCCGGGCGACGTGGTGCTGGCCGCCTCCACCTCCGGCACGACCGAGGAGCTGCTGCGGCTGGTGGCGACTCTGAAGCGCCTGGGGGTGCCGCTGGTGGCGATGACCGGCAACCCGGCCTCGCCGCTGGCGCGTCACGCCGACCTGCACCTGTCGGTGGCGATCGATCGCGAGGCCTGCCCGCTGAACCTCGCCCCCACCGCCTCGACCACCGCCATGCTCGCCCTCGGCGACGCCTTCGCCATGGCCCTCTCCGAGGTGCGCGGCTTCACCCGCGAGGACTTCGCCCTGCTGCATCCGGCGGGCCACCTCGGCAAGCGCCTGCTCAAGGTCGATCAGCTGATGCACGAGGGGCCCGGCCTGCCGCGGGTGGCGGCGGCCACCTCGATGCGCGACGCCATCTACGAGATGTCGCAGAAGAAGCTCGGCATCACCGCGGTGACCCGCTCCGACACCGACCTGCGCCTCGCCGGCTGCATCTCCGACGGCGACCTGCGGCGCCTGCTGGCGACCGACGACGGCCTGCTGCGCCGCACCGCCGGCGAATGCATGAACCCGCACCCGCGCACCATCGCCGGCGACGAGCTCGCCGCCGCGGCGCTGAAGATGATGGAGGACCACCGCATCACGTCGCTGTTCATCTGCGACGACGGCGGGGTGCTGGCCGGCATCGTCCACCTGCACGACCTCTGGGGCCTGGAGCTCTTCTGACCCGCGCCAGCCTGCCGAGCGCGGCGCTGGCGGAGCGCGCCTCGGCCCTCGACTGGCTGCTCTTCGACGTCGACGGCGTGCTCACCGACGGCCGCCTGCTCTACGGCGCCGACGGCGAGCAGTGGAAGGTCTTCGACGTCCGCGACGGCATCGGCCTCCGGCTGGCGCAGCGGACCGGCCTGAAGGTCGGCCTGCTCTCGGGGCGCCAGAGCCGCGCCCTCGAGGCGCGGGCGCAGGAGCTCGGCCTCGACGCGCTGATCATGCACCGCGACGACAAGGCCGCGGCCTTCGGCGAGCTCCTCGCCGCGCGGGGGATCGCCGCCGCCCGGGTCGCCTACATGGGCGACGATCTCGTGGACCTGCCGGTGCTGCTCGCCTGCGGCCTCTCCTTCGCCCCCGCCGACGCCGTCGCCGACGTCCGCAGCCGCGTCCATCACGTCCTGTCCCGGCCCGGCGGCCGCGGCGCCGTCCGCGAGATGATCGAGCTCGTCCTCCGCGCCCGCGGCGCCTGGGACCGCCTGCTCGCCCCCTACCTGCGACCCGCGGGCGGCGCCTGAGGGAGCAGCGATATGCCATTGATCAATGGTTTATGCCATTGTATTCTACCACCATGAAGTCCCAGCTGATTCTCGACAAGGCGGGCCGCATCGTCATTCCCAAGCCGCTGCGCGAGGCCCTGAACCTCGAGCCCGGGGACGCCTTGGAACTGGATAGGGCCGGCGACGAGATCACCTTGCGCCCCGTGCGTGGAAGCGGGCCGCTCACCAAGGAGCAGGGAGTCTGGGTCTTTCGCACCGGACAGCCTCTGACCGCCGCGGTGACGGACGAGGTCCTCGAGCGGATCCGCGAGGAACGCGACCGTGCCAACCGCGGCGACGGCGAATGAAGGCCTTCTTCGACACCTCCGTGCTGGTCCCGGTCTTCTACGGCGACCACGTCCACCACTCCGCGAGCCTGGACCTGTTCGTCCAGTTCGATCGCGAGAGCGGCTGCTGTGGCGCGCACAGCCTGGCCGAGGTCTACGCCACGCTCACCCGGATGCCGGGCCGGCACCGGATCAGCGGCGAGCAGGCCATGCTGTTCGTCGGCAGCTTGCGCGAGCGGCTCACCATCGTCGCGCTGGATGGCGATGAAGTTGCTCGCGCCCTGTCCGAGTCGGCGGCTCTCGGCATCGTCGGCGGCGCCATCTACGACGCTCTGCTGGCGAGCTGCGCCCTCAAGGCCGGGGTCGAGGCCATCTACACCTGGAACGCTCGCCACTACGCGCAATGCGGACCGGAGGTCATGCGGCGCCTGCGGACGCCTTGAGACCGCGGCGCCCTCGCCGCCGGCACCTCCGGCGGAGCGGCCGTCGTCACCCGTCCTTCACCCTCCCATGGTATTTTGGCGGCGCCAAGCGCGGATCGCCGGGAGGCGCACCCACGCCCGGCACCGTCCACACCCACCCACCGGAACGATCAGGAAAGACTGGAAAGAACAGGAAAGAAAGGAGACCATGAACCGAAGACCCTTGCGCTCCCTGCCCGTGGCAGCCTGCGCCGCCGCCTGCGTGCTGTCGCTGCTGGCGCTGGCGCTCGCCGGATGCCACAAGAAAGTGCCCCTCGGCAAGCCCTGGGTGCACCTCGACCTGACCAAGGAGGGGCCGTTCGTCGAGGCGACGCCGCCCGGCGTCAACGAGAACCAGGTGTTCACGCAGCGCACCGCCCCGCTCGGCGGCACCGAGGTGCGCGACATGAGCAAGGTGCCGCCCGCACAGCAGCAGCAGTTCCCGCAGAGCTCCGCCGGCGAGATCCGGGTGATCGAGCAGACCACCTTCTCGCGCCTCAAGTGGCGGGTGCACATCGACGACGGCAGCTACGTGTCGTTCATCCCGCTCGGCTACGAGAAGCCCTGCCCGGGGTGCAAGTTCCGCTTCGGCATCCGCGACGAGCCGGGCCACGTCAAGGTGCTCTACGAGCTCGACGCCAAGCCGCTCGCGGCGCCCGCGCCGAAAGCCGTCGAGATCGATCTCTCCGAGTACGCCGACAAGGACATCGACCTACTGTTCCAGGTCGACGGCCCCGCCGCCCCGGCGCCCGGCCAGCTGCCGCCCTCGCTGCTCTGGGGCAGCCCGGCGCTCTACAGCCGCCAACCGCAGACCACCGCCTTCCATCCCGGCCGACCGAACATCCTGCTGGTCGGCTTCGACACCCTGCGGGCCGACCGGGTCGGCCCGCGGGGGCGTCGCCCCACCCTGACTCCCTCGATCGACCGCCTGGCCGAGGAGAGCGACGTCTGGACCGAGGCGTTCTCGACCTTCAACGCCACCAACCCCAGCTTCGCCTCGATCATGACCGGCCTCTACGGCAAGAACCACGGCGTCTACGACCTTCACACCCGCCTGCCGGCGGCCTTCACCACCCTCGCCGCGCGGCTCGCGGGGGCCGGCTACCAGACCATGGCGATCATCGCCGCGCGCCACCTGGGCGACCACAACTCCGGCCTCGGCCAGGGGTTCGCCGAGGTGACGCGCGCCGACGAGCACTTCGCCGCGGAGCTGGGCGTCGACCAGACCCTCGATTGGGTGGCCGCCCACTGCACCCGGCCGCGCCCCTTCTTCGTCTGGCTGCACCTCTTCGATCCGCACACCCCGCACACCCCGCCCGACCCCTACGCCGACGGCCTCCGGCCGGCCGGCCCGATGGGGCTGGGGCCGGTGCGGGCCTGGGTGCCCTTCCGCACGCCGGGCGCGCGGACCTTCGACGAGCCGGTGCTGGGCGGCAACCGCGACCTCTACGACGGCGAGGTGGCCTACGTCGACCGCCAGGTCGGGCGCCTGCTGGACGGCATCGCCAGCCGCGGCCTGCTCGACACGACGCTGGTGGCGCTGGTCGCCGACCACGGCGAGAACCTCGGCGAGCACGGGCTGCTCTACCGCCACGTCGGCCTCTTCGACACCACGACCCACGTGCCGCTGCTGGTGCGCTGGCCGGGCCCGCCGCGCCCCGGCCACCGCTACGACGGCCTGGTGCAGACCATCGACCTCTTCCCCACCCTCCTCGCCGCCGCCGGGCTGCCGGTGCCGCCGCAGGACGGCATCGACCTACGCCGTCTATCGCCGGCGTCGCCGCCGGCCGCCCGCGGCGCCGCCAACCGCCGCGCGGTCTTCGCCGAGCACTCGAACGGCTTCGGCGCGATGGTCCGCACCCGCGAGTTCCTGTACGCCTGGAGCCGCGGCACCGCGGCGATCCCCGACGGTCCGTCGCTCTTCGACCTGCGCGCCGATCCGCTCGAGACCCGCAACCTCGCGGGCCACGGGCTCGCCGTCGAGCGCGAGCTCGCCGCCCTGCTCGACCGCTGGTCCGCGCAGCGCCGCCCACGCCCCGGCTCCCCCGCCGACCAGGCGCACCCGCATCCCCTCTCGGCCGAAGAAGCGGCGCGCCTGCGCGCGCTCGGGTACGTCCGGGAAATCGAAGCACAGTAACGCAGGGGCAGGTCCGGGTCCGGGCGAGGCCTGGCCGACACCTGGGCCGACGCGTGCGAGTGGTGGGTGTTCCGGCGCTCCTACGGCGACGCGCCGGCGGCCGCTTCGCCGGCCAGGCGGCGGCGACGCGCCACCTGCGCCAGCGCCGCGGCGCCGACGCCGAGCAGGTAGAGGGCCAGCATGGGCGTCGCGAAGACGCACATGTTGAAGATGTCCGGGGTCGGGGTGACGATCGCGGCGACGATGAAGATGATCAGCACCGCGTAGCGGAAGTGCTTGATCAGGAAGCGCGGCGTGACCAGGCCGATCTCGCAGACGGTGAAGATCACGATCGGCATCTCGAAGATCAGGCCCAGGCCGAGGATGACGTGCATCTCGAAGCCGAAGTAGCGCTCGATCGTCAGCACCGGCTCGAACTGCGGGCCCACCCCGAGCAGGAAGCGCGCCGCGTACGGGAAGGCGATGAAGTAGGCGAAGGCGCCGCCGGCCAGGAAGAAGAAGGTCCCGAAGAAGATGAACGGCAGCACGTAGCGGCGCTCGCGCCGGTAGAGCCCCGGCGAGATGAACTTCCAGAGCTGGTACAGCAGGAACGGCGACGACGCGAAGACGGCGGCGAGGCCCGCCACCTTGAAGTAGAGGATGATGGGGTCGGTGATCCCCATGTAGGCCAGCTTCTTGCCCGGCGGCAGGATCGCCATGATCGGCTTCTGCAGGAAGCCGAGGATGAGCTCCACCTTCCAGAAGCAGGGGAAGAAGGCGAGGGCGGCGAAGGCCAGCGACCAGAGGATGCGCTTGCGCAGCTCCTCGAGGTGCTGGATCAGCGACATGCGGGGCAGCTCCTCGGGCTGCCCCCGGCCGGTGAGCTGGGGCGGGGGGGAATCCATCGGGATCGGAGGACCGGGGGCTGGGAACTGGGAACCGGAACCTCAGGCAGAGTGGCGACCGGCTGGAGCCGCCGTCGTCGCGGTCGCTGCCCGCTCCGAAGAGACCGAGTCCGCGGCCTCGTGCGGCGAAGACCCGTCTTCGGGCCACGCCGCGTAGTAGGCGGCGTCGGTGGTCAACGCCGCATCGTCGCTGCTCAGCGCCACCTCGCTGCCCGCTGGACGTTCGTCGCTCGCCGCACCCTCGCCGCTGCCCGCGGCTCCCTCGCCGCTACCCGCGGCTGCCTCGCCGCTGCCCGCGGACTCGCTGCTTGCCCCACCCTGGCTGCCGACTGCGGGTTCGCTGCTCTCCGGCGCCCCGCTGCTCTCCGGCGCTCGCGCCGCCTCCAGCTGGGGCACCGGCTGCCCGTCGCCCGACCAGGCGGGCGGCGCGGGGGGCGGCGGCGGCGGGAAGGGCGCCGCTGCCTGGAGGTCGAGGCGGGCGGCTTCCTTCTCCTGCTCGCTGATCGCCAGCTCGGCGTTCAGGGTCCGCTTCAGCTCGTTCGAGGCCTTGCGCACCTCCGCCAGGCCCTTCGCCAGCATGCGCGCGATCTCCGGCATCTTCGCGGGGCCGAAGATCAGCATCGCCAGGAAGAGGATGAACAGCACCTCGCTCAAGCCGCCGAAGCCGAACATACGGCTCGATCATCGAGCCAGACCGCCGGGCAAGTCAAGGCGACCGCATTGACTAGGCACCGGGGTGCGGCTATGCTTGCAGCATCCGGGGTTGAGCTTACTGCCGACCTGGCCTTCGCCGTCGGCGCTTCCGTTACGTGGAGGATTTCCATGTCGCCACACAAGAGACCCGTCTGCCGCCGCGACGAGCGGCAGGTCCAGGCATCGCCATGCCAACGTCTCCTCGCCGTCCTCGGCTTGCTCTGCGCCGGCGCCGCCATGCTGGCGCTCCCTGCCCCTGCTCTCGCGGCCTCGTGCGCGTCGGTGAACGCCTCCAACTTCAACGGCACTCCGATCCACGGCGGCGACACCATCTGGTTCAATGCCATTGCCGCGGTCAAGGGGATCGATCCCACGCAAACGACGAGCGTCGCCTTCTCGAGCTCGAGCATCACGTTCACGGCCGGCGGCACTGCCTACGATCTCGCGGTCCCGAACAGCACGATCACCTTCTCCCCCGCCGCCGCCGAGGCGAGCACCACCTACGACACCGTCTCGAATTCCTGGATCACGACGGTGCCGGCGAGCTATTCCGGCAACGTGTTCCTCTCCGGCCTGGCCTTCGCGGTCCCCGCCGCCGGGCTGCCGGGCGGCGCCAACCCGGTCACCTGGTCGGGCAGCTTCGCCTCCGCCACCCCGGGCCTGAAGGTGCAGTGGCAATGGGCCGCCGCTGTCTACACCCAGTTCGGGAACGACTACGATACGGACGGGGTCAAGCCGATCGACGGCGACAAGCTGAACCCCTACCGCGACTCCGACCACGCGGGCACGCCGGAGAACGAGCGGCCCTTCGTGACCGGCGGGGCGCGCGGCGGCGGCGGCTCGAACTACACCGGTTCCTACAGCGGCACCGTGGCGGTGGTTCCCTGTCCCGCCCCGACGCTGACGATGCAGAAGGCCTTCGCCAGCCCGACGGTGTACTATGGCTTCCCCTCGTCCTTCACCGTCACCGTCACCAACGCCGGAGGGCAAACGGCGCAGAACGTCGAGGTGTCGGACCTCCTCGATCCCTCGCTGCAGCTGGTCGACGCCAACGTGACCCAGGGCAGCGGCGCCTGCACGACGAGCGGCCAGGCGGTGAGCTGCCAGTTCGCGAGCCTGGCTCCGGGGGAGACGGTCCAGATCACCGTCGACTTCCTGGCCGAGCCTGGGCCGGTCTGCATGGCGAACGCCGACTGCGTCGTCAACAACACCGCCACGGCGACCGACGCGACAGGCGACACCGCGAGCGCCAGCGCGAGCGTCCTCCTGGCACCCTTCCCGATGGAGTGAGGCTGAGATGGCAGCGGGCGCCAGGAGCCGCTGGAATGGTAGACTCCTGAACCATGAGACGTCCTTGGCGCATCGCTGCGATCGCACTCTTTGCCCTCGCCCTGGCGGCCGGCGGCCTGCTGGGCGACCGTCTGCTCGCTCTCACCGACCAGACCCGCGACACCCTCCGCCTCTATACCGACCTGGTCAAGGTGGCCCACGACAAGTACGGCGCGGAGGTGTCCTACCGCGACCTGGTCTATGCCTCGATCCAGGGCATGATCCGCACCCTGGACCCGCACACGACCTTCCTCGTCGCCGAGGAGTACCAGGGGATGCGCGAGAAGCAGCAGACCTCGTACTACGGCCTCGGCATCCTGGTGGGAGTGCGGAACGGCCAGCTGACCGTCATCGCGCCGCTCGAGGGGACGCCCGGCGCCCGCCTCGGCATCCAGCCCGGCGACGTGATCTCGACCATCGAGGGCGAGCCCACCGAGACCATGAGCCTCGACGAGGCGGTGAGCAAGCTGAAGGGGCCGAAGGGCACCCAGGTGCATATCGCGATCGCGCGCCGCGGCATGGACAAGCCGATCGAGATGGCGGTCACTCGCGCCGAGATCCCGCAGACCACGGTGCGGCTGGCCTACATGATCTCCCCCACCACCGGCTACGTGCAGGTCGCCGAGTTCAGCCGCGGCACCGGCGCCGAGGTCGCCGAGGCGATCGACAAGCTGAAGGCCAAGGGGATGACGCGCCTGCTGCTCGACCTGCGGAACAACGGCGGCGGCCTGCTCGATCCCGCGATCGAGGTCTGCGAGGAGCTGCTCCCGGATGGGAGCGCGATCGTCGAGACCCGCGGCCGCACCCGCGATTCCTTCCAGACCTACAAGGTCAGCTCGCGGCGGACCCGCTTCGACCTGCCGCTGGTGGTGCTGGTGAACGAGGGCACCGCCTCGGCCTCGGAGATCGTCTCGGGCGCCGTCCAGGACCATGACCGCGGCCTGATCGTCGGCAGCCCGAGCTGGGGCAAGGGCCTGGTGCAGACGGTCTACAACCTCTCCTACGGCACCGGCCTGGCGCTCACCACCGCCAAGTACTACACCCCGTCCGGCCGCCTCATCCAGCGCGACTACAGCTCCTACTTCGACTACTACACCCACGCCGACGCCGGCTCGCCGGAGATCACCGGCAAGAAGGTCGGCGACGGCCAGGTGTTCAAGACCGACCTGGGACGGAAGGTCTACGGCGGCGGCGGCATCACTCCCGACGTCGTCGTCGCGGACGAGAAGCTGTCCACGTCGGAGCAGTTCCTGAGGGCGCGGAACGCCTACGCCAACTTCGCCATCGACTACAGCCGCCGGAACCCGGTCAAGTCGCCGGACTGGAAGCCGGGGCCGGAGGTGATCCAGGCGTTCCGCGATTGGCTGATCCACGAGAAGATCGCCACCCCCGAGGAGGTCAAGGACGCGCTGCTCAGCCAGGAGACCCGCGACTACTCGGCGACGGAGATCCGCGCCGAGCTGATGAACATCGCCTTCGGCCAGGAGGCCCGGCACCGCGCCTCGGCCGCCGAGGACAAGCAGCTGAAGGCCGCTCTCGGCGAGTTCGACCACGCGGCCGCCCTGCTCGAGCAGCGCCGCGAGCTCGACCACGTCGCCTCCCAGCGCGCCGCCGGCGCCGCCGGCAGGCGCTGATCCCCGCCGCTGAACGCCGGCGTCAGCCGCCGCAGGGGAAGGCGCTGGTGTCCTGGAGGGGCGCGAAGGGAGTGGCCTGCGGGTTCTGGTAGAACCTCATCGCGCCGTTGGCGGTGTCGGTGACGGTGAGGACGACGTGGACGTTGGTGAGGCCGCCGGCGAAGACCCAGAAGTGGTTGCCGGCGCCGCAACCGTCGAGCACCTTGACCACGACCTCGAGGTTGGCCTGGCTGAAGAACCAGAAGGTGCCGGTGTCCGCGGTCAGCGGCGCCGCCATGCCGTCGCCCGCGGCGCCGGCGGGGGTCTGCCAGCTGGCGCGTACCTGGAAACGCCCGTTCAGCAGGCAGAGCGTGGTCGCGTCGGCGACGCAGGTCGACGCCACGGCCGGCGCGTAGGCCCAGAGGGCGCCGTTGCCGTCCGCGACGTACACCCGGCCGCCGACCACGATCGGGCTCTGCCAGTGGATCGAGGCCGGGCCGCCGTCGCTCCAGAGCAGCGCGCCGGTGCGCGCGGCGAGCGCCCGCAGCCCGGCGCCGCCGACGTAGAAGACGATGCGGTCGGCCACGACCGGCGAGGTGCCGCCGTTCGGGTCGGTCCAGGCCGGCGCCAGCGACGGCGTGCCGTCGCCGCCGGCGACGACCCGGATGCCGGACAGGCCGGAGTCGTTGGCGACGAAGATCCAGGGCGTGCCGCTCGCCGGGTCGGTCCACACCGCCGGCGCGGTCAGCACCTCGCCGCCCTGCGGCAGCGGGACGATCTGCAGCTCGCCTCCCACCGCGCCTGCATGGCCGTGCCCCGACAGGTTGTCGAGGTCGAGGAGGCGCAGGAGCCCGTCCTTGCCGCTCTGCACCGCGAGGTGCGGCAGCCGGCTGCCGGGGACCGGCGGCAGCACCGCCGGCGCCGTGCTGCCGAGGTCGGTGTCGGAATTGTCCAGCTCCTGGAAGTTCACCGGCGTGTAGCTGTCGAGCGGCAGGGCGCCGTTGCCGCTGCCGTCGGGCCGCAGCGCGAGCACGCTGTCCCCCCAGTCGTGGCGTCCCTGCGGCACGTCGAAGGAGCCGTTGCCGGTGGCGAAGAGGATGCGGTCGAGGTCGGAGTCGTAGACCACCCCGCCGCGCGCCCAGACCGCCGATTGCACGCTGGGGCAATCCGGGTTGCCGTGGGTGAAGTGCACCGCCCGGTCGCTGCAGTCGGCGTTCCAGACGCGCTGCGCGCCGCTGGCGAGGTCGATGGCCGTGACGTGGCCCTGGTAGTCGCCCTGGTCGCCCGGGTAGCCGCCGTTGGCGACGTAGAGGTAGGTGCGGCCGTTGGCGGCGGGCGCCACGGCCAGCGCCGGCGAGCACTTCTCGACGTCGGGCTTCAGGGTCGCGAGCTGCGGCCAGCCGCTCCCGGTGACCTCGCCGCCGTCGCCCACCCGGTAACGGTGGACCCGCCCCTCGAGACCGTAGGAATAGACGAGCTGGCGGCCCGGATCGATGGCCGGCGCCGAGGTGGTGTAATTCGGGCCGGCGGCCGGCTGCCGCGACCAGACGGTGGCGCCGGTCGCCGCGTCCACCGCCACCAGGCGGCCATCGGTCGTGGTCACGAACAGGAGATCGCGCACGCCCAGCGCCGTCGTCACCCCGGACAGGAACACCGGCGCGTCGTCGACCGTCCCGGGCAGCGCCACCGAATAGAGGAGGTGCAGGGAGCCCACGTTCCCCGGCGTGAGCGTCGTCTCGAGCGCCGCCACGCCGCTGTGTCGGGGGTCGTCGCCGAACTGCTGCCAATCGCCGGGAGTGCCGGTCTGCGGCATGCCAGAGGGCGCGGGAAGCGCCCGAGCTTCCAAGGGCTCAGAGCCTGCCCATGCTGCCGGCACCGCAAAGAGCACCGCCGGTGCCAGGAGCATTATTACCAACCTGCCTCGCATCGTCTTCCGTCGCTCCGTAGCCCGGACGCCCCGATCAATCGTCGTCGCGGTCGCCGCCCCCCTCCTCCCCCCGCAGGGTGTCGATCTCCGAGAAGAAGTCCGGCTTGACCAGCACCTCGCGCGGCTTGCTGCCTTGCGGCGGGCCCAGCAGGCCGTCGCGCTCCATGATATCGATCAGCCGCGCGGCGCGCGAGAAGCCGATGCGCATGCGCCGCTGCAGGAAGCTGGCGGAGGCCTGGCGCTCGGCCACCACCAGGCGCGCGGCCTCGTCGTAGAGCTCGTCGTCGCTGTCGGCGCCGTCGCCGGCGGCGCCCTCGCTCTCGGCGGGCGCGCGCAGCACGTCCGGGTCGAGCTCGGGCTTGCCCTGCTTCTTCAGCCAGCGCACCAGCGACGCCGTCTCCTGCTCCGAGACGTAGGCGCCGTGCAGGCGGATGACCCGCGAGGAGCCGGGCGGCATCATCAGCATGTCGCCCTTGCCGAGCAGCTTCTCGGACCCCACCTGGTCGAGGATGGTGCGCGAGTCGTGGCGGCTGGCGGTGGCGTAGGAGATCCGGCAGGGGAAGTTCGCCTTGATGGTGCCGGTGAGCACGTCCACCGACGGCCGCTGCGTCGCGACGATCAGGTGGATGCCCACGGCGCGCGCCATCTGCGCCAGGCGCGCGATCGCGGTCTCCACCTCCGACGAGGACACCATCATCAGGTCGGCCAGCTCGTCGATGATCACCACGTAGTACGGCAGCGGCTTGAGATCGGCGGCGGTGACCGGGCTGCTCGCGGCCTCCTCCGACAGCGCCAGGCGCTCGCGCACCTCGGGATCGCAGATCGCGCGGTTGTAGTAGGCGATCGACCGCACGTGCACCTCGGCGAGCAGGCGGTAGCGCCGCTCCATCTCGGCCACCGCCCAGCGCAGGGCGTTGGCGGCCTTCTTCGGATCGACGACCACCTCGGCCTTGAGGTGCGGGATGTCGGCGTAGACGCCGAGCTCGATGCGCTTCGGGTCGATGAAGATGAACTGCACCTCGTCGCGCGTCGCGCGGTAGAGGATCGACGTGATCATGCTCTGCAGGCCGACGCTCTTGCCGGCGCCGGTGGCGCCCGCCACCAGCAGGTGCGGCATGGTGGCGAGGTCGGCGTAGTACGGCTCGCCGTAGATCGTGGTGCCGAGCGCCATGGTGAGCACCGACGGCGACTTGCGGAAGCGCTCGTCGGCGAGCAGCGAGCCCAGCCGGATGATGCCGCGCTCGCGGTTCGGCACCTCGAGCCCGAGCGTCGAGCGGCCGGGCAGGCGCTCGATGCGCACCGATTCGGCCTTCAGCGCCAGCGCCAGGTCGTCCTGCAGGTTGACGATGTGGCTCACCTTGACCCCGGGCGCGGGCTGGAACTCGAACACCGTGATCACCGGTCCCGGGCTGATCGCCTCGATCGTCCCCTCCACCCCGAACTCGGCGCAGCGGCTGCGGATCGACTCGCCGAGGCGCATCAGCTCGGCCTCGTCGGCCGCGCTCCGGCCGTCGCCCAGCTGCAGCAGGTTGACCGGCGGCAGGCCCCCCGGCGCCGGCTCGCCGCTGAAGGGCAGCCGCGTCTGGGGCTGCGTGTGCGGAGGCGCGGCGGCGCGCCCGAAGCGGCCCGGGGTCGAATCCGCGGCGATGATCGCCGATGTCGCCGATGTCGCCGACGACGACGCTGTCCCCGACGTGGCCGACGTGGACGCCGCCAACCCTGGAGCGCCGAGCGGCCGCCGCACGGTCACCCCCGCCGGCCGGGCGGACGGCGGCGAGGAGAGCGAGGCGGCACCGGCGGAAGCGGCGGCCGCGGCGGACGCGGCGGAGGAGGCCAGTCGGCGCATGGCAGGCGACGCGGCGGACGCCGCGAAGGCCGCGGACGGCGACGCCGCATCGCCGGAGGGCGCATCGCGCTCGGCGCCGCTCACCCGCCGCAGGCCGTACTCGATCGGGCCCTGGCGGTTGAAGACCCGCAGCGGCAAGTCGAGCCTGCCGCCGGTCATCGCCGCGATCGCCGCGGCGCCGGGGTCGTCCGCGATCGCCTCCTGGCGGTCCGGACGGTCCGGGCGATCCGAGCGGTCCGGGCGCTGCGCTTGCCGCGGGTCCTCCCGGTCCTGGAAGCCCCGCGAGAACCGCGAGCGCCGGGCCTCGGCCGGCCCCAGGCTGCCGGCGGCGCCTTGCTCCTCCCGGCGCTGCTGCTCCTGCTTCTCCTCGACCACGCGCTGCAAGTGCTTGGTGATGACGCGGCGCCGCGCGCGCTCCTTCTCGCGGCGCTCGCGGCGTCGCGCCCGCGCCAGGACCGCGTTCTGCCACAGCTGGCGCAGCTGCTGCCGCCAGGCCGCCAGGGCCTGGCCGAGGGTGGACTGCACCACCAGCGCCGCGCCGATGGCGACCGCGGATGCCAGCACCAGCAGCGAGCCGGTGAAGCTCAGCCGCTCGTCGAGCAGGGCGGTGATCACGGTGCCGAACGCCCCGCCGGCCGGCAGCGCCTCGCCGCGCCAGGCGATGCCGCCCAGCAGCAGCTGGCAGAGCCCCGGCAGGGCGGCCAGCAGCAGCAGCGAACCGAAGCCGCGGCCCACCACCCGCACCGCGCCGCGCCGCCGCAGCCGCCGCCAGCCGGCCACCAGCAGGAACATGGGCAGCAGGAAGCAGCTGAGGCCGAAGAAGCCGAAGCCGAGCGCCGCCAGCTGCGCGCCGGCCGGCCCGATCCAGTTGCGCGAGGGCGCCGCGTGCGCCAGGTCGTGGAAGAGGCTGGGATCGCTCGGATGGTAGGTGGCGAAGCTGAACGCGAGCAGCAGCGACGCGCCGAGCAGCGCCAGGCCGAGCAGCTCGTTGCCCTTCTCCGGCGACAACGTCGGCCGCTCCGGCTGCTTGCTGGCGCGGCCGGCACGGCTGGCGCGGGCATCGGCGATGGACATGGCGCGGGAGGTCCTGGCGGCTCTCTAGGAAGCGCGGCAATCCGACCCGGCCAAGCACCGCCGGGACCGTCCGGGCCGGCAGCGTGGGCAAGGACGCCCCGGCAGCGAGAATCTGGTTGAGGGATTCATCGCTAAGTAGCCTAGAAGTCTAGCACAACGCGCTCTTCCGGCAGCAGTTCGGCGCGCAGCGGGCTGGCCAGCGCCGAGCTTGACAGGCGTAGCCGCTACGCCTATGCTCGCACGGGATGAAAGTCGGCGCAGTGCTGTCGATGTTGAAGACAGATGGCTGGCAACTCGTCGCGACGAAAGGCAGCCACCGCCAGTTCAAGCACCCCAAGAAGTCGGGGCGTGTCACGGTGCCCGGCAAGCCGGGAGACGACCTCGCGCCGGGAACGCTGAACAGCATCCTCAAGCAAGCCGGACTGAAGTGATGGAGGACATGAATGCGGTACGCCGTCGTCATCGAGAAAGCCGAGCACAACTACTCCGCCTACGTTCCTGATCTTCCGGGGTGCGTCACGACTGGCAATACCATCGCGGAGACCCTGCGGTCGATCGGCGAAGCGATCGAATTCCATCTCGAGGGAATGCAAGCAGACGGCGAGGCGATCCCTCCGCCCACGACACGCGCCGCCTACGTCAGCAGCTACTTCGCCTCGATCGGCCGGAAGGGCGGGAAGGCGCGGGCGGCGCGGATGACCCCGGGCCAACGGAGCGCGAGCGCGCGCCAAGCGGGGCGGATCGGCGGCAAGGCCGGCGGGCGCGGCCGGAAGAAGGCGCTGGCCGAGTGACCAGGCCCGCCGTCTGTCTCCGCCCGGGCGCGGAGGCGCGAATCGGGCTCGTCTATACTCGCGCCATGGACCCGCGGCTGGTTCCGCTGCCGGGAGGCGACCTCGTCGGGACCGGCATCGACGACCTGGCGCGCGGTGTCGAATCCATCGCGGCCCTGCTCGTCTCGATCGGCGCCGAGCGCCTTCGTCACGCCGGCCTGACCGTGCCAGGACCGGTGTTCCCGTCTCCTGAGCGTCGCCTCTACGATCGCCTCGCCGGCGAAGACAGCGACAGCGCACACTCCCGCTACAACGCCCTGATCCGCCGCCTGGTCAGCTGCGAGCGGGCGCTCGAATGCGCCAGCCGCTAGACCGCGAGCGGGTGCTCCGCTTCATGCGCGCCCTGGGCGCCGAGGCGGAGCGCGAGGCTCGCGTCTACTTCACCGGCGGCGCCACCGCCGTGCTGCTCGGGTGGCGCGGCAGCACCATCGACCTGGACATCAAGCTCGAGCCGGAGTCGGACCGGCTGCTGCGCGCCATCTCGCCGCTCAAGGAGCGCCTCGAGATGAACATCGAGCTGGCGTCCCCCGGCGACTTCATCCCGGAGCTCCCGGGCTGGCGCGAGCGCAGCCCCTTCGCCGGCCGCGAAGGCAAGCTCTCGTTCCACCACTACGACCTCGCCGCCCAGGCCCTGGCGAAGATCGAGCGCGGCCATGCGCAGGACCTCGACGACGTCCGGGAGATGCTGGCGCGGGGCCTGGTGAACCGCGAAGAGCTGCGGCAGCGGTTCGCGGAGATCGAGCCCCAGCTCTACCGTTACCCGGCGATCGACGCGGCTGCTTTCCGCAGAGCCGTCTCCAGGGTCTCCAGCACGGAAATCAACATGCGCTCTTGATCGCCGCGGGTTCTGCTGCTAGGCTCGAAAACAGTAAAAGACAGAACGCTCTCGCATCGATCTGGTGCACCCCTCCATGCTGCGCACGAGGGACTGGGGTCGCCATCTCGCCGAGGAGGTCGCCATCTTGGCCAGCGCTTGCCGCGGTGGAGCGCGGCGCAGACCAGATCCAGCCGGGCTCGCGGCAAGGGTGCCGCTACTGTCCCGCGAGCCGGGGCAGGCGAGCTCGCGCGCTACACCAGGCATCGGGCGTCGGTGGTTGCCATGGTTGGGTCTGCCGCTGATCCTGGCGGGTTGTTTCTACCAATATCGTTTCGCTTCGCACGCCGAGGGAGTTGCCCTGGACCGTTCCGAGGTCGACCCGGACCTCGTGAAGGTCGTCTCCGCCAAGGACGTGGACCGCCCCTACAGGAAGATCGGGGTCGTCCATGCGCCCGCGTCGTTGCCGGAGCACGAGGCCATCGCGGCGCTCAAGCGACGGGCGCGCAGCCTCGGAGGCGACGCTCTGCTCGACCTCCGCAGGCAGGCCACGAGCGCGAGCGCCGACCTGGCCTCGCCGGGTCTGGCCGCGGCGCCCTGGGAGGCGGATGTGATCGTCTGGACGGACAAGCAGGTGGATCGCGCCTCTCCGCCGCCGCCGCCGGCGCCAAGAATAAGTTCAACCATAATCCTGACACGAACTCCTTTGAGCCCAATGCTTATGGCGATCCGCCGAACTTCTTGCAGCGGCTGCTAAATGATCCGAGGGTCAAGGCGGCGATCCAGAAGGGATTGAAGTATCTCGGCAGGGCAGGTGATTGAGTGGCAATTCCCCGAAAGACACCGACCGACAAGCTGCTTGTCATGACCAGGAACCTGACCGATCTGTTCTCCATGCCGTTCTTCGCGGTGGGCGACGAAGTGCTGACAGGAGATGCAGCAGAGGCAATAGATGCAGAGCGCTTCCTGGATAGTTATCCCGGAAATCCGATCGGCGCCGAGGCCTTTGCGAATCACTATCACCTCGAAGACTACGTCGAGGGTCTGCGCTTGGAGCCAAGAGCCCAGCGGCGGTTCTTGATGACCCTGGCTGAGGCGCTGGTGAAGGTGTGGTCCGAGCGGCTGGTTCGTCTCCTCGGAGAACGGTCCGCGATCTTCTACATTGGCGGCAAGGACACCGTGCTGATCCGCTTTCATGTCGAGCGGCCGGGCCAGCGATTGACGGCTCTGACGCCCTCATACGTCAAGCGGGCGCGCCTACGGGTGTATCGCGCCACAGGCGGCGTCGTGGAGAGGATCGCGTAGCCCTGCGTTGTCGCGCTTGAAGAGGACATCCCGCACCGCGCGTCGCCGAACCTCGCCGCGGTCGACGGCCGACTTCTGGCAGCGCTCCAGATCCAGGAGCATCCGGAACTTGGGGGGCTCGGCGGTCGAAGCCCGGGGCACACGACCTACATGACCTACACGGACGACCCGGCGACGAATCGGCTGACAGGGGCTTCATACGACGATTCCGGAGAGCTGACCAGCTACCAGTCGAGCTCCTACACCTGGGACGTCCTCGGGCAGGTGACCTCCGTCAACACCGTTACCGAGATGTGGACGCACATCTACGACACTTCGGGGGAGCGGGTCTGGTCCTGGCGGACCTCGCCGTCACGACTCGACACCTACGCCCTGCGTGGCATGGATCAGAAGGTGCTCAGCCTCTTCACCAAGACGGGGACGACCTACACCTGAACGCCTTTCGCACCAAGCTCGTCGTGACCCGCGTCGACGCGGCCGCGCGAGTTCCGCAGTCGACGCCCTGGAACTGGGTGCGGGACCGTCCAGGCGCCTCGCAGCGCGACTTGCAGATCCTGCATGCGGGCCTGCCCCTCTATCCGAACGGAGCACTGGCACAATAATGACGACTTACACCGGAAGTGGGCAAGCAGTCAAGGTGCGTATGATATATTCTAATAACAATATCCTCTCTGTTGAGAGAGTGCAATGATTAGCCAAATTCAAAGAGCAGTCGGGCTCGTTGTTGCCGGCCTTTCGCTCGCCTGTGCGACGGCCGACGTGCACCCTCGACAGGACTGTACGGCTGACGTCGTCCATGCGCTCGTGGCCGAACGGATCCATGTCGTTAGGCTAGCTCTGAGCAATGCCGACGCTGGCGCGACTGTTGAGTTGCTACGGCTCGAGTGGGCGGTCGATTCTCTGTCCGATCTATCCGGTATCGAACCGCCTCCCCCGAGCCATTTTGGTTACCTGCCGGACCCAGAGCTGCAGGTGAAGATCGAGCAATGGGAGGATTGGTTCCGGCGCAACGAGGGGTGCCTCCGGTTCGACCACGAAGCAAGTGATCTGAAAAGAGGCCCGACCTGTCCCTCGAAGAACAAGCCACATGGGGAGAAGCCTGCCCCGTAATGCATGACGGGAGCAACCTGGCGGTGCGCGCGTCGGAGGCGGCCAGGGGCTGATCTTATGCGAACAAGCCGACGGCAACCTGACTGGGCGTATCATCCAATGGCACCCAGGCGGAGGGCATCACGGACCCGAAGCCTATTGGAACGTTTCGTCTCCGCAGGGCGGCACAGTGAGAACCGCGAGCTGGCCCGCGCGATGCAGCGCGAGCAGCTCCGGAAGCCCCAGCCGCTCGGCGCGGGCGTCGTCGGGCAGGCCGAGGGCGGCGAGCACCGCGGCGGCCCTCTCCCGGCCCCAGCCGGCGGCGAGGGAGTTGCGGAGGGTCTTGCGGCGCTGGCCGAAGGCGAGGCGGACGGTGGCGAGGAAGGCCGGCATCTCGCCCGCCGGCAGCGGCGGCGGCCGGAGCTCGAAGCCGACGTAGGCGCCTTCGACCTTCGGCGGCGGGCGGAAGCTACCGCGGCGGACGCGCCCGAGGGGCACGGCGCGGGCATGGGCGGCGACCAGCACGCTGAACGAGCCGTAGGCCGGGTCGCCAGGGCCGGCGAGCAGGCGCTCGGCCACCTCGCGCTGCACCAGGAAGGCGGCGCGCGGCACTTGCAGGTGGTGTGGCAGCAGCGCGCCGAGCAGCGCGGTGGCGATGTTGTAGGGCAGGTTCCCCGCCACCAGCGTGGGAGGCGGCAGCCGTCCCCAGGGAAGGTCCAGGGCGTCCTCGACCACGATCGCCGGCGGCCCGCCGCTGCCGCGCCCTGAGGGGCTCGCGGTCCCCCATCGCTCCGATCGCTCCGATCGCTCCGATCGCTGCCAGCGCTGCCAGCGCCGCCGCAGCTCCGCCGCCCAGGCGAGGTCCACCTCCCAGGCAAGCACCCGGGCGCCGGCGGCGAGCAGCTCGGCCGTGAGCACCCCTCCCCCCGGCCCCACCTCGACCACCCGCTGCCCGCCCGGCTGCAGGAACTCGATCAGCGGCCGGCACAGCGAGCCCGAGACCAGGTGGTGCTGGCCGAGCGCCTTGTCGAGCCGCGGCGGACGCATGCGGACACGGTATACCAGAGCAGGGCAGCGTCCCGGTTCGATTCGCCCTGCCGGAGTTGTGCCGAAATGGCCTGCACGGGCGCCCCCGCCGCACGCGAATCGGCGTAATTGCTTGGCGCCTCGGCCTTTCCGCCCCTTACCGGCAATGGCACCCCCCTTGCAGCCCAGGGTGGTGCCGAGGACCGCGATGGAGCCATCCGTGATCACCCTCAACCGCGATGTCGAGCGCGAGACCCTGACGCTGAAAGGCGTCGAGGCCGAGCTGCGCAAGGTGATCGTCGGCCAGGACTACCTGCTCGACCGCCTCCTGGTCGGGCTGCTCGCCCGCGGGCACGTGCTGATCGAGGGCGTGCCGGGCCTGGCGAAGACGCTGGCGGTCAAGACGCTGGCGCAGACGATGGCGCTGCAGTTCCAGCGCATCCAGTTCACCCCCGACCTGCTGCCTGCCGACCTCGTCGGCACCCTGATCTACGACCAACGCACCGGCGACTTCCTGCCGCGCCGCGGTCCGGTGTTCACCCACCTGCTGCTTGCCGACGAGATCAACCGCGCCCCCGCGAAGGTGCAGTCGGCGCTGCTCGAGGCGATGGAAGAGCGCCAGGTGACCCTGGGAGACCGCAGCCATCCGCTGCCCGAGCCTTTCATGGTGCTCGCCACGCAGAATCCCATCGAGCAGGAGGGCACCTACCCGCTCGCCGAGGCCCAGATGGACCGCTTCATGATGAAGCTGCGCCTCGGGTACCCGTCGCGCGCCGAGGAGGGCGAGATCCTCGAGCGCATGCTGATCGAGCGCGACCTGCGGGTGACCCCGGTGCTGGACCGCGAGCACCTGGTCGCGCTGCGGACGGTGGCCGACACCGTGTACCTCGATCAGAAGATCCGCGGCTACATCCTCGACCTGGTGACCGCCACCCGCGAGCCGCGGGCCGCCGGCCTGGCGGACCTCGCCGAGCTGATCGCTTTCGGCGCCTCGCCGCGCGCCACGCTGTACCTGGCCCGCGCCGCCAAGGCGATGGCCCTGCTGCGCGGCCGCGGCTACGTCATTCCCGAGGACGTCAAGGAGGTGGCCGCCGACGTGCTGCGCCACCGCATCATCCCGACCTACGAGGCGGAAGCCGAGGAAGTCTCCTCCGAGACCCTGGTCGCCAGGCTGCTCGAGCGCATCGAGGTCCCGTAATGGCCCGGCGCAGCCAGCGGCGGCGCGTGGGCTGAGGCCGAGGCCGAAGAGCAAGCTGGTGTTCGGTTTCCTGTCGCCGCGCAAGGCCAAGTCCCCGGGCGGGACCGCCGCCGGCCGCCGCCGGCCCGCCGCGGGCGCCGCCGCCCGCGAGCGCGCGCGCATTCCTTTCGACCTGCTGCGCAAGGTCCGCCGCATCGAGATCGCCACCAACCGCCTGGTCGACCAGGGCGTGGCCGGCGACTACCACTCGGTGTTCAAGGGGCGCGGCATGGAGTTCGCCGAGGTGCGCCCGTACCAGCCCGGCGACGACGTGCGCGGCATCGACTGGAACGTCACCGCGCGGATGGGGACGCCGTTCGTCAAGCAGTACGTCGAGGAGCGCGACCTGACGATCTTCCTGGTCGTCGACGTCTCGGGGAGCCTCAGCTTCGGCTCGCGCGCGATCCTCAAGCGCGAGCTCGCGGCCGAGGTCGCAGCGCTGCTCGCTTTCGCGGCGGTGCGGAACCAGGACCGGGTGGGCGCGGCGCTGGTCTCCGACCGGCTCGAGCTGTTCCTGCCGCCGCAGCGCCGGCGCAACCACGTGCTGCGCCTCGTGCGCGAGATCCTCGAGCGGCCGGCGCATGGCGCGACCGACCTCGAGCGCGGGCTGCAGGCGGTGCTCGCCACTCTCAAGCGCCGCGCCGTGCTCTTCCTGATCTCCGACTTCCTCGGCAGCCCGGCCAGCCGCTCGCTCAAGGCCGCCGCCGCCCGCCACGACCTCATCCTCGTCGAGATCATGGACCCGCGCGACCACGACCTGCCGGCGGTCGGCCCGGTGGTGCTGCGCGACGCCGAGACCGGCGAGACCGCGCTGGTCGACGGCCGGCGGCTCGGCCGCGGCCACCGCGAGCGGCGGCAGCGGGAGCGCGACGAGCTGCTGCGCCTGAGCCGGCGCCTGAGCGTCGACCACCTCGAGCTGCGCACCGACCGCCCCTACCTCTCCACCCTGCTGTCGTTCTTCGAGCAGCGGCGCCGGAGGCTGCGCCGATGAGGGCGCCGAGCGCGGCGTCCAGGGCCCACCGCCCCCAGGCGCGGCTGCTGCTCGTGCTCCTGGCCTCGTCTCTGGCCTGGGGCCACGGACTGGTGCGCCAGGCGGTGGGACAGGCTCTTCCCGGCGCTCAGCCCGCCGCACTGGTTGCCGCACCGGTTGCCGCACCGCCGGCCGCGCGGCCAGCCGCGCCGGCGCCTCGGCCTCCGGCTCTCTCCGCGCCGCCGGCCGCTCCCGGCATCCAGATCTCCGTGGCGCTGCCGGCGGCGGCCGTGACGGTGGGAGACCGGGCCGAGGCGGTGATCACCGTGCGGGTGCCGCCGACGGCGCGGCTCGCAGGCGAGCCCCGCTTCCCGGTGTGGCGCGGCGCCTGGGGCGAGGCCGAGGTGCGCGAGCAGGGTGAGCCGCGGCGCGCCGCCGGGCCGGGCGGCGTCGCGCTCTACAGCCAGCGCCTGGTGCTGGCGGCCTTCCATCCGGGCCGGGTGCAGCTGCCGCCCGTCGCCATCGCGCTGCCGCTCGGCACCGGCACCGTCCAGGCGTGGACGCCTGCCGGCCTGGCGCTCACGGTGCGCTCGGTGCTGCCGGCGGGCGCCGCCGCCCAGGACCTGCGCCTCCGGCCGGCGGCGCCGCTGCGCCCGCTGCCGCTCGGGACCGCTTTCTTCTGCGCCGTGGCCGTGCTGGCCGCCGCCGCGGCGGCCGGCATCTGGGCGCTCTGGCGCCGCGAGCGGCGACGCCGCGCCGCCGCGGGCGAGGAAGGGCTGGCGGCAAGGCCGCTCCTGGCGCCGCTGCCGGAGCTGCTGGCAGCGCTCGACCGGCTGGGCGGCGAGCCCTCGCCGCTTGCCCTGCACACCGGCATCAGCCAGGCGCTGCGGCGCTACCTCGGCCGCGCCGTCGGCTTCCCGGCGCCCGAGAGCACCACGACCGAGATCCAGCGCCAGCTGCTCGCGCGCGGCTGGCCCTCCGCGCACGTGCGGCCCGCCGTGGACCTGCTGCGTGCCTGCGACCTGGTGAAGTTCGCCCGCCAGCAGGTGCCCGCGGCGGCCGCCCGCGAGCGCCTGGCGGCCGCGCGCCGCCTGGGCGAGGAGATCGAGGGGCGCGCCGCGGCCGTCGAGCAGGCGCGGGCGAGGCTGGAGGCCGCCGGATGACCGAGGTCTTCCCGCATCTCGCGAACCCCTGGTGGCTGCTGCTGCTGCTCGCCCTGCCGGCGCTCGCCTGGCACCATCACCGGCGGCACTCGCCGGGAGCGCTGACCTACAGCCGGCTGCCGCTGCCTCCCTCCAGGCAGGCTCCGGCGCAGCCGACGGCTCCACTCGCGGCGGCGTCAGGCGGCGCCGGCCGGGGCCCTCGGGCGCCCGGCGCCGGTGGCGTGCCCGGCCCCGACGGTGCGCCCGGCGCTGGCGGCGCTCCTGGCGGATCAGGGCTCCCGACCGGGCCGGCCGGCCCGGCCCGCCGCGGCCGCGCCGCCTGGCGGCTCCATCTGCCCTTCTATCTGCGCCTCGTCGCGCTCGGCTGCCTGGCGGTGGCGCTCGCGCGGCCGCAGCTCGGCTATGCCTGGGAGGAGAGCCTGACCGAGGGCATCGACATCGAGCTGGTGCTCGACATCTCGGGCAGCATGGCGGCCGAGGACTTCCTGCCGCAGAACCGCCTCGCCGTCGCCAAGCAGGTGGTCAAGCAGTTCATCGCCGGCCGGACCGGCGACCGCATCGGCCTGGTGGTGTTCTCGGGCTCCGCCATGACCCGCGCCCCGCTCACCACCGATCACGCCATGCTGCAGCTGCTGGTCGACTCGGTCGAGCTCAACAGCCTCCCTGACGGCACCGCGATCGGCGTCGCCCTCGCCGCCGCCGCCGCGCGCCTGCGCCTCAGCCCGGCGAAGACGCGCATCATGGTGCTGGTCACCGACGGCGGCAACAACGCCGGCGAGATCGATCCGCTGTCGGCCGCGGCGATGTGCAAGGGGCTCGGCCTCAAGGTCTACACCGTCGGCGTCGGCACCGCGGGCCGGGTGCCGGTGCCGGTGCCGATGCAGGATCCGGAGACGGGCAGGATCGAGATCCACCGCCAGCTGATGAACGTCAGCGTCGACGAGCAGCTGCTGCGCCTGATCGCCCAGCGCACCGGCGGCCGCTACTGGAAGGCCACCGACCGGCACAGCCTGCAAGCGATCTTCAGCGACATCGACCGGCTCGAGAAGACGCCGCTGCAGGTGAAGCGCTACGTCCGCTACCGCGAGGCCTTCGCGCCGCTGGCGCTGGCCTGCCTGGCGCTGCTCGGCCTGCCGCTCGCCGCGGCCGCCCTGCAGGTGACGGCCGAGCCATGAGACTACTAAGAAGAAGAGGACCCGCCTGCCCGGTTCTACCCGTAGCGCCTTCGGAGCTCAGAGGTGTCGCGCAACTTACCAGCGTCTATCGGATCGCCCCCCGCATCCCCCCAACCCCCTTCCCTCCCCTCCAGGGGGGAAGGGGGCACCACGCCCACCTTCATCGCTCGGGGTCGGCCGTGGCCGCTGGGCAACTACCCATGGCAGCATCCCCGAACTTCGAGCACCGCGCCGCGATGTGCCCCCTCCCTCCTCCCCTCTCCCGGGGGGAGCTTCGCTCCAGGCCGGTCCGATGAGCTTCGCCGCGCCCCGCCTGCTGTGGCTGCTGGCGCTGGCGCCGCTGGCGGCGGCGGCGGCCGCCGCGCTGTGGCGCCGCCGCCTGCGGGCGGATGCCGCCTGGGCGGCGCGCGGGCTCTGGGACCGCCTGCTGCCGAGCTTCAGCCGCGGCCGCCTGGCGCTGTCGATCGCCTGCCTGACGCTGTCGGTCGCCGGCACCGCGCTGGCGCTCGCCCGGCCGCGCTGGGGCGGCGCGGCGGAGAAGGTGGAGCGCCGCGGCGTCGACGTCGTCTTCCTGCTCGACTCCTCGCTGTCGATGGCCGCCCCGGACATCCCGCCGTCGCGCCTGTTCGTGGCCAAGGCGATGGTGCGGCGCCTGGGCCAGGCGATGCCGGGAGACCGGGTGGCGCTGGTCCAGACCGAGGGCGAGGGGATGATGCTGGCGCCGCTGACTCTCGACGGCGCGGTCCTCGACCTGCTGCTCGACACGATCGAGCCGGGCTCCCTGCCGCGCCCGGGCACCGAGCTGGCGACCGGGATCGACACGGCGCTGCGGCTGTTCGGGCCGCAGAGCGAGAAGCACCGCGCGCTGGTGATCCTGTCCGACGGCGAGGACCACGGCGGCGGCCTCGACACCGCCGCCGCCAGGCTGAAGGACGCCGGCGTCGTCGTCTTCGCCCTCGGCATCGGCACCCCCGAGGGCTCGCCGATCCCTCTCGGCGGCGACTTCAAGCGCGACGAGACCGGCAAGGTGGTGATCACCCGCCTCCACGAGGACACCCTCGAGCCGATGGCACGCGCGACCGGCGGCGACTACCTGCGCGTCACCAGCGCCGCCACCGACCCGACCCCCATCCTGCGCCAGATCGACCGCCTCGAGAAGCGCACCCTCGAGAGCGAGACCGTGACCACCCGCGAGGAACGCTTCCAATGGCCGCTGGCGCTGGCCGCCGCGGCACTGCTGGTGCAGCTGGCGGCGGGGCCGTTCGCGAGCGGCAGGGGAGCAGCCGGGAAGGCTGCGAAACGAGGGCCGGGCCAGGGGGAGAAGGCGGCACGAGCGGAGCAGCCGGGCACGGCTCGCAGCAAACGCCCGAGCCGGCGGGAGAAGGCCGCATGAACGCCAGGACTGGCATCGGGATGACCGCGGCAGTCGCGCTGACCGTCGCGCTCTGCTGGGCCGGCTCGGCCTGGGCGCGTGTTGCCGAGCCACCCGCCGCCGCGCCGCCGCCGTCCTCCGCGCCGTCGACTTCCGCATCGCCCTCCTCCACCCCCGCGCCCCCGGCACCCGCCGTTCCAGGCCCCTTCGCCGGGCCACCATTGCCATCCGCGGCGCGGTCGGCGCGCGCCCTGTCGTCGGCGCTGTCCGTGCTCCGCCCGCATCTGCCGGCATGGCTCGAGCGCTGGCTCTACAACCCGCGCGAGCGCACCGCCGCGGCGATCTCCGACGTCGAGCGCGGCGACCGGCGGGCCGCGGTCGCGGCTGCCGACTCCGCGCTGCGCCTCGCTCCCGCCGAGCCGCTGGCCAGCTACAACGCCGGCAGCGCACGCCTGGCGCAGGCCGGCGGGACCGGCGCCGGCGCTGCAGGCGCCCCAGGCTCCCCAGGCGCCCCAGCCGCAGGCCGCCTGCCGGCGATCATCGCCGCCGGCGTCGATCGCCTGCAGGCGCGCGCCGCCGAGCCGCTGCTCGAGCAGGCGGTGAAGACGGCGGGTCCGGACCTCGCCGCGGCCGCCAGCTACAACCTCGGCAATGCCCGCTTCACCGCCGGCGACTTCGCCGGCGCCGTCGAGGCCTACAAGCAGACGCTGCGCGTCGCTCCCCGCAACGCCGACGCCAAGTTCAACCTCGAGCTCGCCTGGCGCGAGCAGCAGCGCCAGCGCCAGGCCTCGCAGCGCGGCGTCGGTCCGCGCGGCGGCGGCGGCCGGCCGCGCGAGGGCCAACGGCGCGAGACCGCGGGCCAGGGCGGCAGCGGCGCCGCGGGCGCCAACCCGCAGCCGGGCCAGCCGCGGGAGCAGTCCGCCTCGTCGCCGCCGCCGGGCCAGGGCCAGGGCCGCGGCGGCCAGGCCCAGACCGCCGCCGGCTGGCGCGGGCAGCCCTCGCCGCTCTCCGGCCGGCAGCCGCTGCCGGGCTACCAGGACCAGCCGGAGATGAATGCCAGCGAGGCGTCGGCGGTGCTCGAAGCGGTCCAGAACCTCGAGCGGCAGCAGCGCCGCCGGGCGGCCGAGCGCCTGGCCCGCCAGCGGGCCGCCAACGGGGAGGACTGGTGACGATGCCGCCGCTTCGCGGACGCGACGGCGCCACCCTCGCGAGGGCGGTGGGCGCCTGCCACGGCGTCGCCTGCCCGACCGTCGCCTGCCCGACCGTCGCCTGCCCGACCGTCGCCTGCCCGACCGTCGCCTGCCCGACCGTCGCCTGCCCGACCGTCGCCTGCCCGACCGTCGCCTGCCCGACCGTCGCCTGCCCGGCCTCAGCCTGCCCGCTGGCGATCCCGGCCGTGGTCCTTCCGGTCCTTCTGGTCCTTCTGGTCATCCTGGTGATGGCGCCCGCGCCCCTGGCCGCGTCGCCCTTCGCGGTCAACGTCTCGCTGGCGCCGGCGGTGATCGGCCTCGACGAGACGGCCACCCTCACCATCGAGGCGTCCGGCGGAGGCCTCGGCAGCTTCCGCTTCACGCCGCACTACGCCCTCGAGAACCTCGAGGCGGTCGAGGGCCCCTCCCGGTTCGACGACTTCACCCTGATCAACGGCAGCCTGTCGCATTCGTCGCGGTACTCGCTCCGGCTGCGGCCCCTCGGGCCAGGTCCGGCGCGCGTGCGCTCGCTGTCGATCGCGGTGAACGGCCAGCTGGTGAGGCTGCCCGACCAGGAGATCCGGGTCCAGGAAGCGCCTACCGGGCAGGCGGGCGGCGCCGCCCCCGGGGGAGCGCGCCGCCCGGCGCCGGAGACGCCGGAGCCGGAGGACCTGATCGAGCAGTTCTTCGGGAGCGGTTCGCCCTTCTCCCAGACGCCGCGCCCGCAGGGGCCGGCCGCCTTCGTCCGCGCCGAGGTGGAGCCCGCGCAGCCGCGGCAGGGCGAGCAGGCGGTCTACACCATCTATCTCTACACCCGGCAGGACGTGGCGGCGATCAACGCCACCGACATGCCCAGCTTCCGCGGCTTCTGGGTGCGCGACCTGCCGCAGCCGGAGCACCTCGTCCCCGAGATGGTGAACGTCGGCGCCGAGCGCTACGGACGCGTGGCCATGATCCGCAAGGCCCTCTTCGCACTGCGCCCCGGCCATCACGTCCTCGAGCCCGCCGGCTGCGACGTGGTCGTCGAGCCGCCGAGCCGCGGCTTCTTCGGCCCGCCGCCGCGCCCCATGGAGCTGCACCTGCGCACGCTCGACGTGACGGTGGACATCCAGCCGCTACCGCCGGCGCCGGCCGGCTTCGGCGGCCTGGTCGGGCAGGTGAGCCTCGCCGCCAAGCTGCAACCGTACAAGCTGCACCTGGGCGACGGCGCCACCCTGGCGGTCACCCTGTCGGGCGCCGGGCATCTCGAGGGAGTGGCGGCGCCGCGCCTCGAGGTGCCGCCCGGG
>Ga0307477_10000571_pt1 | contig 39619 bp, 33 predicted proteins | sample atmos_gasesECM2C_FD_203316 | JGI IMG/M metagenome (GOLD analysis project Ga0307477, IMG submission 203316) | Hardwood forest soil microbial communities from Morgan-Monroe State Forest, Indiana, United States - atmos_gasesECM2C_515 | ecosystem: Environmental > Terrestrial > Soil > Temperate... | reverse complement strand
CCACAAAAGGTCATGCCGGCGCGACAAGTGCCCGACAATTCCGATACATTTGGCGGACCCTTTTCTGCTATATGGGCGTTTGAAGGAAATGTGGAGGTGTCCGCGCGAAAAGCGGACGCGCATTGTTGCGCACATTTCTTTTCAAAACAGTTAGTTACAAAATATTCTTCCAAGGGCGGTGGCACGGCTATGGATCAACGTACGGGAAAAAACCCTTTCGACGCGCCCGGGGGAAGCGTCCAGGAGCGAAACAAACGGTGGAGGCACGTTCCGGGCGGCCTTAAAACGGTCGTCATTGGCACGGCCGTTCTTCTCATCGCCGTCCTCGTCTGGACCATTAAACCCAATCCGAATGCGCCGCGCAATCCGTTCGCCGGCGGCGCCAATCAAGCTATGCCCGTCGGCGTGGCTACGGCTACGCTTGGGGATATCAATGTTACCCTGAATGCACTCGGCACGGTAACCCCGCTCGCCACCGTCACCGTCAAGCCGCAAGTTGGCGGCCAGCTTGTAAAAATCAATTTTACCGAGGGACAGACGGTGCAAGCCGGGCAAACGCTTGCTGAAATCGATCCCCAACCCTATCGGGCGGCGCTCGATCAGATGCAAGGCCAGCTCGCGCGCGACCAGGCACAGCTCGCCAATGCCGAAGTCGATCTTAAACGCTACCAAACCTTGGTCGCCGAAAACTCGATTGCGCAGCAGCAGTTGGACACGCAAGCGGCGCTCGTGCGTCAGCTCCAGGGCACCATAAAAGCCGACCAGGCCAATGTGGAATCGGCGCAAATCAATCTTAATTACGCGACGATCAAATCCCCGGTCACCGGCCGTGTCGGGTTGCGCCAAGTCGATCTCGGCAACCTGCTGACGGCCGGACAGGCAACCGGGGTTGTGGTGGTTACGCAGCTGCAGCCGATTTCGGTTGTGTTCCCGGTGCCCGAGGACAGTATCGGCGATATCATGGGACGCGTGCGCGACAGCGCGGTTTTGACCGCGGACGCTTACGACCGCGCGCAAACCAAAAAACTCGCGAGCGGCAAGCTCTCCACCCTGGACAATCAGATCGATACCACGACCGGCACGGTCAAACTGCGGGCGTTATTTGATAATCCCGGAGACGAGCTGTTCCCCAACCAATTCGTCAATATCCGCTTGCTGGTGAACACGCTGCACAACCAGACCGTGATTCCGGCCGCCGCCATTCAGCGCGGAGCCCAGGGAACCTATGTCTATTTGGTCAATCCCGATCACACGGTCAGCATGCGGACGGTTACGCTCGGTCAAACCGATAATGACCGTGTGGCGATAAGCAAAGGATTGATGGCCGGCGATACGGTTGTGGTCGACGGCGCCGATCGCCTTCGCGAGGGAGCGCATGTTCTGCTTCCCGGCGAAAAGGCCCCGGCCATCGCTGCCAACCAAAACCAACCGCCTAATGCAAATCGCGGCGGAGGACGACGCGGCGGAGGACGCCGTGGCGCACAGGGCGCTGCGCCGGGTGGCGCTGCGCAAAGCGGCGCGGCGCAGGGTGGTGGCGCTGGCGGCGGCGGCGGTGCACGCGGCGGTTGAATGATCGTCTGCAAATTATCGGGATGAGTTCGCGGTGAATCCGTCGCACATTTTTGTCATTCGGCCTGTCGCAACTTCACTGCTGATGGCCGCGATCATGCTGGTCGGAGTCATCGGGTTTTTGTTTCTGCCGCTTTCGGCCTTGCCCGAAGTCGATTACCCCACGATCCAGGTCCAAACCTTCCTTCCGGGGGCTAGCCCCGAAGTGATGACCTCGTCGGTCACGGCGCCAGTCGAACGGCAATTCGGCCAGATGCCCGGCTTGCGCGAGATGTCCTCGATCAGTTCGGCAGGCGCTTCGGTTGTGACGCTGCAATTCGATCTCTCGCTCAGCCTCGATATCGCCGAACAAGAGGTGCAGGCGGCGATCAATGCGGCGGGCAATCTGTTGCCGCAAAATCTTCCGGCCCCGCCAGTCTATGCCAAGGTCAATCCTGCGGATGCGCCGATCCTGACGCTTGCGATCACGTCAAGATCGATGCCGATGACGCAAGTCGAGGACATTGCCGATACGCGGATCGGGCAAAAGATCTCGCAACTTTCCGGCGTCGGATTGGTGAGCATCAATGGCGGGCAGCGCCCCGCCGTGCGCATCCAAGCCAATCTCCAGGCGTTGGCCGCTTACGGTCTGAATATCGACGATCTCCGGACCACGATCGGTAACGCCAATTCTAACGCACCCAAGGGGAATTTCGACGGCGCGACGCGCTCCTACACCATCAACGCAAACGATCAGATCCAGTCGGCTCAGGATTATCAAAACATCGTCGTCGCCTACAAAAACGGCGCGCCGGTCTATCTCTCCGACGTGGCGGACGTGATTCAAAGCGCCGAAAACGTCAAGCTCGGGAGCTGGATGAACGACACGCCGGCCATCCTGCTTAATGTGCAACGCCAGCCCGGCGCCAACGTCATCGCGGTCGTCGATAGCATCAAGCAGATTTTGCCGGATATTCAGGCGGGCCTGCCGTCCGCTATCGACGTGACCGTCCTGACCGATCGGACCAATACGATCCGGGCTTCGGTCAGCGATGTGGAGTTCGAGCTCGGTTTGGCGGTGGTTCTCGTCGTGCTGGTGATTTTCCTGTTTTTGCGCAACGTCCCCGCGACGGTCATTCCCAGCCTTTCCGTGCCGCTCTCGATCGTGGGCACCTTCGCGGTGATGTACCTTTTGGGTTTCAGCCTCAACAATCTTTCCCTGATGGCGCTCACCATCTCATCGGGATTCGTCGTTGATGATGCCATCGTCATGATCGAAAACATCGCGCGCCACCTGGAAATGGGCGAGCGTCCGCTGGAGGCGGCGCTGAAGGGTTCGGGCGAAATCGCCTTCACCATCATTTCGCTGACCGTTTCGCTGATCGCCGTGCTGATTCCTCTGCTCTTCATGCAGGAGGTCGTCGGCCGCCTGTTTCGCGAATTCGCCATCACTCTTGCCGTCACCATTCTGATATCGGCGGTGGTATCGTTGACCCTTGTGCCGATGATGTGCGCCAAGCTTCTGCGTTCCGAAGCCGAGCAAAGACACGGACGCGTAGCGCGCAAAGCCGGCGAATTGTTCGACCGCGCGATCGCGCAATATGGCCGGATGCTCGATTGGGTGCTGGACCATCAGCCCGTGACTCTGCTCATCGCGCTGATCACGCTCGCCGTCACGGTGGTGCTCTATATCGCAATTCCGAAAGGCTTTTTCCCGGTGCAGGATACGGGAATCATCCAAGGCATCACGCGTGCGCCGCCGACGGTTTCCTTTGCCTCCATGTCCGAGCGCCAGCTCATGCTTTCCGACATCATACGCAAGGATCCGGACGTGGTCAGCCTTTCGTCGTTTATCGGCGTGGATGGCACTAATACGACGTTGAACAGCGGACGCTTCCTGATCAATCTGAAGGACAAAAGCGCTCGCAGCGATGCCATCACGGATACGATTCGACGCTTGGCGCAAGCGACGCGCAACGTCGAGGGAATCTCGCTGTTCCTACAGCCGGTGCAGGACTTGACCGTCGAATCGACCGTGGGACGCGCCCAATATCAATTCGTCCTGCAAGCGGCGACCGCTGCGACCTTGAATCAATGGGTGCCGAAATTGATGGACCGGCTGCAGCAGGCCCCGGAGATCGAGAATGCTTCCACCAATTATCTCGATCAGGGCTTAAGCGCCTATATTGCGATCGATCGCGATACGGCGGCGCGCTTCGGCATTACGGCGGCCACTATTGACAATGCGCTGTACGATTCCTTCGGACAGCGCATCGTCTCGACGATCTTTACCCAATCCAATCAGTACCGCGTGATCCTGGAAGCCAATCCCGATCTGCAGAACTCGCTCGCCTCTCTCGATAACATCTACCTGCCTTCGGCCGGGGGCGGGCAGGTGCCGCTATCGGCGATCGCAAAAGTCGACCAGCGCAACGGGCCGCTGGAGATCGATCACATGGGGCAATTCCCTGCCGCGATGATCTCCTTCGACGTAGCGCCAAGCGCATCCCTGGGTGCGGCTGTGACTGCGATCACTCAGGCCGAACAGCAGGTGGGATTGCCGGCGGAACTTCGCACGAGCTTCGAAGGAGCGGCGCTCAGCTTCGAATCCACACTCGGCAACGAGCTGCTTCTGATCATAGCAGCCATCATCACCGTCTACATCGTCCTGGGCGTGCTATACGAGAGTTTCATTCATCCCGTTACAATCCTGTCGACGCTTCCCTCCGCAGGCGTCGGAGCACTGCTCGCGCTCATCCTGACCGGCCACGATCTCGACATCATTTCCATCATCGGGATCATCCTGCTCATCGGCATCGTCAAAAAGAACGCGATCATGATGATCGATTTCGCCATCTCCGCCGAACGGCAAGAGGGGAAACCCGCGCGGGAAGCTATCCATCAGGCGGCGCTCCTGCGCTTCCGGCCGATCCTCATGACGACTTTATCGGCGCTTTTCGGCGCCCTACCGCTGATGGTCGGCTCCGGCACCGGTTCGGAACTTCGTCATCCGCTCGGCATCGCGATCGTCGGCGGACTGCTCTTGAGCCAGCTTCTCACGCTGTTTACGACTCCCGTGATCTATCTCTATTTTGACCGCGCGGCGGCGCGGGTCCGGGCATGGCGCAACGTACCCGAACCTGGCCCGGAGCCGATGACGCCATGAACTTTTCCGCGCCCTTCATCGCCCGCCCCATCGCGACGACACTTTTGACGATAGGCCTCGCCCTGGCCGGCGCTGGGGCATTTTTCCTATTGCCGGTTTCGCCGCTTCCCAATGTCGATTATCCGACCATTTCGGTCACAGCGCAGCTGCCTGGCGCGAGCCCGGAAACTGTCGCCACCAGCGTGGCCACGCCGCTCGAACGGCATCTCGGCGCCATCTCTGACGTGATGGAAATGACCTCGTCGAGCTCCGTCGGAACCACGCGGATCACCCTGCAATTCGGCCTCGATCGCGACATCGACGGTGCGGCGCGCGACGTGCAGGCGGCGATCAATGCGGCACGCGTGGATCTGCCTGCGGCGCTCAGATCGAATCCGACCTACCGCAAAGTCAATCCCGCCGATGCGCCAATTCTGATTCTGGCGCTGTCGTCGGATACGTTGACGTCAGGCCAGATTTACGATTCGGCGTCCACCGTCCTGCAGCAGAAGCTCTCGCAAGTGTCGGGCGTGGGCGAAGTGCAGGTCGGCGGCAGCTCGTTGCCTGCCGTCCGGGTCGAGCTCAATCCGCGGGCGCTGTTCAAATACGGCATCGGGCTGGAAGATGTGCGGGCGGCGCTTGCCGCAGCCAACGCAAACTCGCCCAAAGGCGCCATCGAACAGGCGGGGGAGCGCTATCAGATTTACGTCAACGATACGGCAACGACGGCCGATCAATATCGCAATTTGATTGTCGCTTATCGCAACAACGCGGCGGTGCGCTTAACCGATATCGCCGATGTCACCGATAGTGTCGAAAACGTCCGCAATCTCGGGATCGCTAACGGCAAGCCGGCCGTATTGATCATCATCAACCGGCAGCCCGGCGCCAACATCATCGATGTTGTGGATCGCATTAAGGCCATGGTCCCGGTCTTGCAGGCTTCGATCCCGTCCAGCATCACCATCACGCCGGTCAATGATCGAACTACAACGATTCGCCGCTCCTTGCAGGATGTCGAGCAAACCATCGCCATCGCGGTCGTCCTAGTGATCGTGGTGGTGTTTCTGTTCCTGCGTAACGGCCGTGCGGCATTGGTCCCAAGCGTGGCAGTACCGCTCTCGCTCTTGGGCACTTTCGGAATGATGTATTTGTTGGGCTTCAGCCTCGACAATCTTTCTCTGATGGCCCTGACCATCGCCACCGGTTTTGTGGTCGACGATGCCATTGTGATGTTGGAGAACATCTCGCGCCATATCGAAGACGGCATGCCGCATATGGAGGCGGCAATTCGCGGCGCCCGCGAAGTGGGTTTCACCGTCCTCTCCATGTCTACGTCCTTGGTTGCGGTCTTCCTGCCGATTCTTCTGATGGGCGGCATTATCGGCCGGTTGTTCCACGAATTTGCTCTTACACTTTCGCTCGCGATCGTCTTTTCCCTGCTCCTGTCGCTGACCACGACGCCGATGATGTGCGCGCATTTGCGCTTGGAACGATCGCGGCAGCGGCGTCAAGGACGGCTTATGCGCGCCTCCGAGGCGGCCTTTGCGCGCCTGCACCGGGGCTACGATCGGTCGTTATCTTGGGCGCTGGGCAATCCGGGCACGATCATGCTGATCCTGGCGATGACCGTCGCCCTGAACGTCTATCTGTTTATGATCATACCCATGGGATTTTTCCCGCAGCAGGACACCGGAAGCCTGATCGGAAATATCCGCGGCGATCAAAGCATTTCATTCCAATTGATGCAGCAGAAATTCAAACAATTCGAGGCCGCGATTCGCCAGGACCCAGCGGTGCAAAGTGTGGTCGGGTTCTCGGGAGGCGGCGGAGGAGGAGGCGGAGGGCAGACCAATAGCGGGAGCGTCTTCATCAGCCTCAAGCCGCTGTCGGAACGCAAGGACTCGTCCGACAAGGTCATCGCCCGGATGCGCAACGAGATCGGCAGCATTGCCGGAGCGCGTCTGTTCCTTCAGGCGGTTCAGGATCTCAGGATCGGCGGGCGTCAGGGCAATGCATCCTATCAGTACACTATCCAGGCGGACACGCTGGAGGAGATCAATACCTGGGTGCCGAAGATCACAACGGCGCTGCAGGACGTTCCGGAGTTGCTGGACGTCAATTCTGATCGGCAGGAAGCTGGTCTCGACGTCGAGCTTCAAATCGACCGTGCGACGGCGGCAAGACTCGGGATCAATGCGACCCAAATCGACAACACGCTGTATGACGCTTTTGGCCAGCGGCAAGTATCGACGATTTACCAGGATCTCAACCAGTACCATGTGGTGATGGAGGTCGCGCCCGAATTTTGGCAGAACCCCGAAACGTTGAGGGACATCTATGTCAGCACGGCGGGAAATATCACCGGCACGCAAGCCTCCGGGGGCGTTGTAACGGCCGCTCCGGCGCCGGTGACTGCGACGGCTAATTTGACCGCAACCCAAATCGCCGCCGAAGCCGTGCGCAATCAACTGCAGAATCAAATCGCCAATACCGCGCGCGGCGGGGCCTCCGCGGGCGCATCGTTGAGCACGCGCATCGAAAACATGGTGCCGCTGGCGGATTTCAGCCATTACGGGCCGGGATTGACGCCTTTGTCGGTCAATCACCAAGGGCCATTCGTGGCTACGACGTTTTCCTTCAATTTGCCGGAAGGAGAATCGCTCGGAACCGCGGTAGCGGCGATTCAGCGCACCATGGACAGTCTGCACGTGCCGGTTTCCGTTCACGGAGAGTTTGCCGGCAATGCGCGCGCCTATCAACGCTCGCTCTCCACCGAGCCCTATCTCATCGCCGCGGCTCTTGTTGCGGTCTATATCGTGCTCGGCGTGCTCTATGAGAGCCTCGTCCATCCGATCACCATTCTTTCGACCCTCCCGTCGGCGGGCGTTGGCGCAGTGCTAGCGCTTCTGATCTTCGGCGCGGAATTCAGCCTGATCGCCATGATCGGCGTCATTCTGCTCATCGGCATTGTGAAGAAGAACGCCATCATGATGATAGATTTCGCCATCACCGCGCAGCGAACCGGCGGCCTCGATAGCCGCGAAGCCATCTATAGCGCCTGTCTGCTTCGCTTCCGCCCCATCATGATGACGACAATGGCGGCGATTTTCGCCGCCTTGCCGCTCGCGCTGATCACCGGAGACGGCGCCGAGCTCCGCCAGCCGCTGGGCATCTCCATTGTCGGCGGCCTGATCGTCAGCCAATTGCTGACGCTTTACACCACGCCGGTGGTTTACCTTTATATGGATCGCTTCCGCATATGGGCGGGAAACCTTTGGCAACGCCGGTATTTCCGTTTCAGGGGACAGCGCCCTCGCGAGGCTTAGGATGCTGGGAAGACAATGGAATTGGCTCCTTGCTGTTCCGTTCCTTGCGAGCCTCTCCGCTTGCGAGGTGGGACCCGATTACATGCGCCCCGCTGCGCCCGTGCCTCCCACTTACAAAGAGAACGAAGGCTGGACCCCCGCCACGCCGCGGCAGGCCGCGGGCTGGGAAAATTGGTGGGAAATCTACGAAGATCCCATGCTCGACGATCTGGAGAAGCAGGTCGATATCTCCAATCAGAACCTGAAGGCGGCTGAGGCCGCCTATCTTGTCGCGCGAGCGCAAGTCGGCATCGACCGCGGCACGCTGCTGCCGGACATTAACGCCAACGCCTCCGTGCGCACGTCCGGCGGCGGCGGCGGTTCGCGCGGCGGCAGCTCATCTGCCGCGTCCGGCGGCTCTGGAAATTCATCGACTGGAACCGGAAACCAGTCGGCGGCAGGAGGCTCATCCGGCGGCAAAACGAGCACCCTCTACCAGGTCTCGCTCGCGGCCACTTGGGATATCGATGTGTGGGGCCGCATCCGGCGCACCGTGGAAGGCGCGGTTGCGACGGCACAGGCGAGCGCCGCCGATATCGCCGCAGCGCGGCTCTCGGCGCAGTCGCAACTCGCCGTCGACTATTTCCAATTGCGCGTGTCCGATCAGGAAGCGCAGCTCATTACCTCGGCTGTCGAAGATTTCCAGATGGCGCTCGCGATCGCGCAGAATCGTTACCAGGCCGGCGTCGCGACGATGACCGACGTTTATTCCGCGCAAACCCAGGTCGACAATGCCGAGGCACAGTTGGTCGGCATCCAGCTCACGCGCGAGAACATGTCCAACGCCATCGCAACTCTGGTGGGAAAGACGCCCATCGAAGTCTCCATCGCTCCGGCTCCGCTGACCATGGACGTTCCCGTCATTCCTGCGGGCGTGCCTTCCACTTTGCTCGAACGGCGGCCCGATATCGCGACCTCCGAATACGACATGGCTTCCGCCAATGCCGGAATTGGCGTCGCGGAAGCGGCTTGGTTCCCCGATCTGACACTCGCCGGATCCTACGGCTTTGCCTCCACGGCCTTGGGTACCTTGTTCAAGGCTTCCAATGCCTCATGGTCGTTCGGACCTTCGCTTGCGGAAACGGTTTTCAACGGCGGCGCTCGCATTGCGCAAAACCAGCAGGCGCGCGCGCGCTACGAACAAGCCGTCGCCACTTACCGGCAGACCGTCCTGACGGCGTTTCAGCAGGTCGAGGACGAGCTCGCTACTTTGAAGATTTTGGAAGAAGAGGCCGTCGCGCAGAATCGGACCGTGACCGATGCGCGGCTGGCCGAACAGCTCACGCTCAATCAATATCGCGCGGGAACCGCGGACTTCACCGCCGTCATTACTGCGCAGACAACGCGATTCAACGCAGAAACCGCGGCCCTTAACGTGCTCAACCAGCGGCTGGCCGGCAGCGTGAATTTCGTCATGGCGCTGGGCGGCGGCTGGGATAATTCGCGCATTCCGCGGCCGGGTTTCTTCTATACGCTTCCCGCCGCAACCCGGAACGACGGTCCGCAGGATGAAGCAGCAGCCGCAGCCGAAAGCCAGAAGGCTAACGGTTCGTTCTTCCAACGCGTATTCAATGCCATATCGAATCCTTGATGCCAATTCACCGCTCGGGGCGAACTAGCCAGCGCACAACGCTGTAAGTCGCCGCGGCGAGCTGTTTCGGCAGCTCCAAATGCCCGTAATGAGTCATCGGCAGGTCCCAATTGATCAGCCTTATCTGCGCGTCGGGATTTTTCGCTCGATATTCGTTGACGATGAACCCTTCTACGGCCCTCATCGGGTCTTCGGGATTCCAATGATTGCGGTCGAAATGCGCAGTGGTCCAAACCATGCGGCGAAAACCGTCCATGCGCGTGAAATTTGTAACGAACAGGTCCTTTTCCACATCTTCGACGGGGACGCGCCAGGGATTGCCTGTTCGTTTCAAAATGGATTCGATTTCAGTTTCCACCCAGCCCTTTAGACCGAGGCTAGCGCCATGCTCCAGATTCTGGAGCTGCTGCTTGAAATTCGGCCGGCGTCGCGCTTCGGCCGCCAACCATCGCTCGGCGATCTGAAGATGCGACATGCCTGGTTCGTAAAGCGGATTGAGAAAGCCGCTATAGCCACGGGCGTAGCTCGCCGGATCGCGCCGCTCCAATACCGCTAGCGGTGTTTTCCCCCCGGGTGGCGACGCACCCGCACGCTCGGCAATGTCCCTGCCTTTGACCGCGCGCAAAAGCTCGAGCCGCGCCGCGCCTCCGCTCCCCCAACCGAAATAGCGGCCTTTGAGACGCGCGCAGAGTTCGGGATATTCATAGGCAAGCATCGAAAGCTCGCCCGAGGTAGAATGGCCAACCAGAAGGATGTCGCCTGAAGTGCTTTCGCTCACAAGCGCCTTCAGACCCTGCAGGATGAGAGCGTTGGTGAAGATGGCGTTGCGGACCTCGTATTCGTCCAACGAAAGCTCGCGGTCGAGCAAATAGGCTGGTTGCCGTTTGGTATCTGCGATTGCTTGATCCCAGCCGCCATATTTGAAATTGCCAGGGATGGTCACGATCATCACGTTTAGTTTTTGCGCGAGATACTGCGCCCAGCCGGGGCAGTTTTTCAGATCGACGAAGAATTCGTAGAAATTCGCGGCGCCGCCATTGATGATGATGAACCAAGGATAATTCTTCGCTTGGGCGTCGAGGCTGGTAAGCCTCAAGCCGGTGATGTCCCAGTCGAGATTGTAGCGGCGGAAACGTTCGACCACCCAATCAGCCTTATAGCCAAGCTCCCGCGCAGGAATTTTGGCCACATCGCGTGGATCGAAGGCGCCGCCCCGGGCCTCTTGGGCGAGTTGCGTGACACTCCTTCCTCCATCAGGCAGATCAAAACCGGTGCCGCCCCCGCGAAAATCCGTTTCGCCAAGCGAGACATAGGCCGCCTTGGAATCGTCCAAAAGACTCCAGATTTTCGCTTCGAAGGTTTGCGCTTCCGCCATGGCGAGCCCGATCGATAGAAAGAAGTCGGCACTATCAGTGCCCTTGTCATCTATGGCAAATCAAGGCCAGATGCTTCCTTCCAACAAAGGAGCTTCACCTGAAGAAAGTGGTCGTTACCGGGATGGGTTGCGTATCTGGTCTCGGCAAGAATCGGGTTTCGACTTGGAAGACGCTGATGGAGGGCGGCGGGGCAATCCGCCCGATCACGCAATTCGCCGAAGGCCAGCAGGAGCTAAGCTTTCAGGGCGTCGGCGCGCCCGCATCTCCCGATGCGCTTGAGGCTCTGTCAGCGCATTTCGATGACAAACAAATTTCGTCTGTCGATCCGTTTTCCCGCTTCGCCGCGGCAGCCACTCTGGAGGCGCTGCTCGATTCCGGGCTTTTGCAGGAAAAACCGCTGCTTTCCCAAGCGGCGATCATTTACGGCAGCGCGAGCGGCGGCAACGCCTCGATCGAAGCCGGCTACAGTCGCGTGTTTTTTTCGCGGCTGCCCAATCTGCACCCGATGACGATCCCACGCTACATGAGCAGCGCGGCGGTTTCGCACCTATCGATGCTCTTCGGCATACGCGGCCATTGCCTTGCCGTTTCCAGCGCGTGCGCGTCCTCGGCGCATGCCATCGGCGAAGCCGTGCACTTTATCCGCGCCGGGCGGGGTTCGATCGTGATCAGCGGCGGAAGCGACGCCAGCCTCACCTTCGGCTCGCTGCTCGGCTGGAAGGCCTTGCAGGCTATGGCGCCCGACGCGTGCAGGCCATTCTCCGCCGAACGGAAGGGCATGGTTATCGGCGAGGGTGCGGCCACTCTCGTCTTGGAGGAAGAAACGCATGCCTTGAAGCGCGGCGCGCGGATTTACGCGGAAGTATGCGGAAGCGGCTCCACGGCGGATGCACGTCATATCACCCAGCCCGATCCCGAAAACGCTGCATCGGCCATCAAGGCTGCTCACGTGGACGCGGGTTTCTTAGTTGACGCGCCCATCCTGATCAGCGCGCACGGCACCGGAACGCGCTTAAACGACCGCTCCGAGGCTTTGGCGCTGCGAATGGCCTATCCAGAGAGCCTCCATCGCCACCGCGTGATTGCCACCAAATCAGCTCATGGCCATATGCTGGGGGCGACCGGGGCGATGGAATTTCTCTTGGCGATTGTCGCGCTGAACGAAAAGGCCGCGCCGCCAATTCTCGGTTACCTCGGTCCGGACCCGGAATGCGACTTGCCCTTGGTTCTGGCGCCGGAGCCGATCGCATGCGAAATTGCCATGTCCGCATCCTTCGCCTTCGGCGGGCTGAATAGCGTACTCATCGCAAAGACCTATCGTCATTAGATTGTCGCGGAGCCGGACTCATGGATGTTGAAGAGGAATTGCGCGCCATACTGAAAAAAAGGCTCAGCCCAGGGACCGAGATCGGGGCGAATACAAAACTCGCGGAAGCGGGCCTCGACAGTCTCGATATTGTGGAAATGTCATTCGATTTCGAGGAGCGATTTCAAGTCGAGTTGCCGCCGTTGGCGGGCGATTTTGCGCAGATGACCTTCGGAGATCTCTGCCGGCTGGTCGAACAGGCGCTCGCATCCAAAACCACCGGCAATAAGACCACAGAACCGTCCTCTCCCTGAAAATCCTCCAATCGCAGTGTCGCCAGGGCGATATCGCGACCACGGAATAATTCGCCGTAAACTAACGTCGAGATCATGTTGCTGTTCCGAGCGCGAAAGCCGATTATCCCTGTCGGCGGACGTGTCGCTCGCTGCATGGAGTGCCATTTGGTTGAGGCCTATGTTAATAGAATCGCGACGGCCGTTCCTCCGCATGATGTGCACGAGGCTTTTTTGCGTTTTGGCCGCTCGCTTCTCCAAGGGGACAATCGGCGTTCGGCCCTGTTTCATCGCATGGCGGAACGGGCGGAAATCGAGCACCGCTACTCCTACCTTTCGCCGCAGCCAAAGCCGGACGACGGCGAAGTCTCCGCCGCGGCATTTTATGTCCCAAATCGATTTCCGAGCACTGCCGCCCGTATGCAACTTTTCGAGCGCCAGGCTCCTGTGCTTGCCGAAGAGACTGTTAAACGCCTGCGATTGGACGGCGAATACAGCAAGATCAGCCATCTGTTGATTACTTGCTGTACCGGCTTTTCGGCTCCGGGCTTGGACTTCGAGATCATCGCCCGATGCGGGCTACGCGGTTCGGTCGAACGCACCATTATCGGCTTCATGGGGTGCTACGCAGCCATCAATGGGCTGAAACTTGCGCGTCACATTGTGCGCTCAGAACCCGCGGCGAGAGTCCTGGTGCTCAATTTGGAGCTCTGCAGTCTGCATCTCAAAGAGACCACCAACCTCGATGAGATTCTGTCGTTCTTGATTTTCGGCGATGGCTGCGCGGCCTCAATCATTTCGGCTGATCCTACCGGATTGGCGCTCGACAGTTTTTGCGCCGCTCTCATTCCGGACACGCACGAACTCATCACCTGGAACATCGGAGATGGCGGATTCGACATGGTCCTATCGGGGCAGGTCCCCGCAGCACTTAACGAGGTCCTGCGTTCGCGCATAGGTGAAATTCTCGACGGAGCGCCGGCCTCTGCCATCGACCTTTGGGCCATACATCCGGGTGGCCGTTCTATCCTGGACGCGGTCGAGCACGCCTTAAGCCTCGGACCTGAGGCTTTGGCGCACTCGCGAACCATATTGCGCCGATTCGGGAACATGTCTTCGGCAACCGTGATGTTCGTGCTGCAAAGGATGTTGCAGGCGTCAGGAAAACGACGCCGGGGCTGCGCTATGGCGTTCGGGCCAGGCGTAACCGCGGAGACCATGCTGTTTCACGCTGTGGGTTGAGCGAGGATGGCGATTCCGCGCCGCGTCGAACCCGAGTGGCTGGACCAATTGCCCGCAGACGACCGGCGGGCAGCCCGCTCGCGACGCGATTTGAAGCGGATCAATGGCTGGATGAGGGAAAGCGCCATCATGGCGCGGTTGCTCGGCGAATATTACGGCCACAGAAGCCCGCGCAGAATTGTCGAACTGGGCGCGGGCGATGGCACCTTCATGCTGAAAATTGCCCGGCGAATGGCGCCGCTCTGGCGGGATGTCCGGATCATTTTCGTCGATCGCGTGAACATTGTCGGTCGCGAAACCCAGGAGGAATTTCATTCCTTGAGCTGGCACACCGAGACGATCGCTTCAGACATATTCGACTTCCTGCAACGCAAGCCGATCGAAGGCGTCGATATCGTTGCGGCGAACTTGTTCCTGCATCATTTTTCTCCAGATCAACTGACGCGGATACTGACCTTGGCGAGTTCATTCACGCAGCTATTCGTGGCCTGCGAGCCACGCCGCGACCTGCCGACTTTGATGGCCAGCCGCCTCTTGTTCGCAATCGGCTGCAATGATGTTTCGCGCCATGACGCCGTGGTGAGCGTACGTGCCGGTTTTCGCGACGACGAACTTTCGAAGCTCTGGCCAAAGCAAAGCGGATGGCGCCTGCGTGAGTTTGCGGCCATGCCGTTTACCCATTGCTTCGTTGCGCAAAAGTCCGGTTAGACCGTGCCCGCCATGTACGACGCGCTCATCATCGGCGCCGGACCCGCGGGGTCATCGGCCGCGCGCCTGTTGGCCAAAGCGGGGTGGTCGGTCGCCCTGGTGGAAAAAAGCGAGTTTCCCCGGCGAAAGGTTTGCGGCGAATTCATTTCCGCAACCAGCCTTCCGCTTTTGTACGATGATGACCTTAAGAAGGAGTTCCTTGCGAGCGCCGGACCGGAAGTGCGCCGTGTCGGCCTGTTTGCCCGCGATACGGTGCTCTCATCGGACATGCCACGCGCGGCAAATTCCAGCGCAGGCTGGGGTAGAGCTTTGGGCCGGGAGCATCTTGACCTGCTGCTCGGCGAAGCCGCGGTGCGCGCCGGAGCAAGGCTTTGGCAGCCCTGGAAAGTCACCGAGTTGCGACGCGATGGAGCGGGCTATCGCTGCCACCTGACCGATGGCAACGCGAAAGAGATTCGCGCACCTATCGTGATTGCTGCGACAGGCTCCTGGGAACGAAGCCCAATCGCGCCGGAATTCCATGGCCTGCGCAAAGCATCGGATTTGCTTGCCTTCAAAGCGCATTTTTGCGGCGCCAAGCTTCCCTCAGACCTGATGCCGCTGCTGGTCTTTCCCGGAGGCTATGGCGGGATGGTGCACACGGATAACGGACGGATCAGCCTTTCCTGCTGTATCCGCCGCGATTCACTCGAGCGTTGCCGGCGCGAACACCCCGCGCCCCATGCGGGAGATTCCGTGCTGCAGCACATTCGCGCCGCTTGTGGCGGCGTGCGCGACGCCCTTCAAGGCGCTCGCCAGGATGGCCCATGGCTTGCCGCCGGCCCCGTCAGGCCTGGAATTCGCCCGCGCTACGCCCGCGGTATCTTCTTTGCCGGCAATAGTGCCGGTGAAGCGCACCCCATCATTGCGGAAGGCATCAGCATGGCTATGCAATCGGCATGGCTTCTCTGCCGTCGCCTTCTCGCGCAGCAAGACGGCATCATGACAGAGGCGGAAAAGGATGAGGCTGGACGCCATTATAGCAAGGATTGGCGGCACGCGTTCGCTCCGCGCATTTATGCCGCTTCGCTGTTTGCCCATCTCGCAATGTGGCCGAAATCCGGAAAACTGCTCCCATTGATCGGGAAATTCCCGGGGATCCTAAGTTGGGGCGCCGAATTGAGCGGAAAGACAGCCCAGATTCTAAGATAATTCCGGGTATCGTTGCGCAGCGTTGGTTCGTGTGTCACTGAAAGCGCGAAACGCCCGCGCAACGATCCTATGCTCGACAAAATTCTGAAGCTGTTATCGGCTCCCGAATCGGCTTCCCGCGGCCGCGATCAATTGCAGATCGCCGTGGCTGTGCTGCTGGTCGAGGCGGCCCGAATGGATGATCGATTCGATGCGGCCGAACGTGCTGCAATCGAGCGCTTGCTCGCACAAAAATTCTCGCTCTCTCCCGAGGATACCGAGCAGCTGATCGGCCAAGCCGAAGCGATGGACGAAAAATCCAATCAGCTCTATCCGTTTACCCGTCTCGCCGTCGAACGCATGGACCCGCAACAGCGAATTAATCTCATCGAAATGTTGTGGGAGGTCGTTTACGCGGATGGCGTGCTCGATCCCGAGGAAGATGCGTTGCTTCGCCGCGTAGCGGGCCTGATTTATGTCTCGGATGCCGACCGCGTCGCCGCGCGGTTGCGCGTGGTGCAGCGCATGGCGCAGAAACCGAAAACCTGACCGCCATCGCAACGGTACGGCGAGGCGAGTATGATCGGCATCCGCCGGGAACGGCTAACCTGGGGAGGAATAACGATGTCACGGATATTGTTGCTGATGTTCGCGCTTTTTGCTGGCGTTCCATCAGCCGCGAAAGCGCAGGAAGTTGCCCGGGCTGCGGGGCCTTATCCGGTCATTCAGGGCAAAACTTACAAATTCGAAAAAATCGCGGATGGCGTTTATTACGCGACCGGCGGATTCGGCAGCAATAACGTTGTCATCGTCAACGATCGCAATGTGATGGTCGTCGATACCGGCACCACGCCGGCCAATGCGCGCGCGTTTGTTGCCGACATTGCGATGCTTACAAATAAGCCCATCCGCTATGTGGTCAATACGCACTGGCATTTCGATCATACCGACGGCAACTCGATTTTCGGCCCGGATGTCCAAATCATCGCGCATGATTATGTGCGAACGGCGATTACAAGCTTCGATGTGCTCCATCGCGAACCCTTTCTCACTTCCCAAGGAACGGCAGTCCCGGCACAGATCGAGACGTTGAAAAAGCAGCTCGCGGATGAGAGAGATGCGGGCCAAAAAGCGGTGCTGACAAAACAATTGGCCGATGCCCAAGCTGTTCTGGCGCAGCTCAAAGAGATCAAGCCGACCCCGCCAAACGTAACCTATTCGACGAAACTGGCGCTGCATGAGGCGCCGCACGAGATCGATCTGCTATTCCTTGGACGCGGCCATACGGCCGGCGATACCGTCGTTTACCTGCCTAAGGAACGGATCGTTTGCTCCGGCGACTTGATGGAAAGCCGGATCGCCTATATGGGCGACGCCTATTTCGACGAGTGGGTGACGACGCTGGATGCGCTCAAGAAGCTCGATTTCGTCGTGGATTTGCCGGGGCATGGGGTTCCGTTCGGGGACAAGCGCTTGATCACGGCGTTCCAGTCCTATCTGACCGATTTGACGGGCCAGGCTGCTAAACTGAAGAGCCAGGGTATTTCCGCAGATGAAGCGGCCCGCCGCGTTGACCTAACCTCGCACGCAAAAGATTTTCCGCAGATACAGGGACCAGGCGCGGACTTGCGGGGCGTCCGCCGCGTTTATGCCTGGCTGGACGAACGCGCTCGGAGCAAGGCGCAGTAATCGTAGGAGAAAGCAATGATGAGGCTTATGGCCTTAGGATTCGTGCTTGCACTCGCGAGCGTGACGCCAGCCAAAACCGCACCGGCGCCACGGCAAGCGCCATCGGGTGTCGCGGTGGATATCCCAAACAGCGCAATCGACACTGCATTGGAGAAGACCGCGTCACAAGCCGTTAGCGATCAGCAGCTTCGCGTGGTCAGCATCAATGGGCAATATAATGTCGGCGTCGGCATCGTGCATCGCGCCAGAACCGCAGGCCGGGAAATCGGCGGCTCGGCGGAGCATAGCCAGATCACCGAGATCTACCACATCATCTCCGGCAACGGCACGCTTGTGACGGGCGGTACGCTTGAAAATGCGAAAGCCAGAAAGGGACCCAATGCGCTCACAGGCCCAAGCATCGATGGAAGCAGAATCCGCAACGGCCATATGCGCGATGTCGGACCGGGCGATGTCATCATCATTCCACCCAATACGCCGCATCAGTTCACCGAAGTCACTTCGGGAGAGATTGTATATCTGGTTGTGCGTGTTGATCCGCGTAGGGTGCTGCCGATCGTGTCAGGGGCCAAATAGGACGGAATTCTTCCACTGGGAGGGAGGGATGCGCAAACTTCATTGGACTGCGTTGACGCTCGCGCTTGCAGCGCCGAGCTTTGTGCAAGCCGCCGAAGTATCGGGCGAGGCAGTGTACACGAAATATTGCGCTTCCTGCCACGATCAGGTTGGCGCCCGCATCCCGGCGCGCGAGGCGCTTAAGATGATGTCGCCGGCGCGCATTCTGCGCACCTTGGATTTCGGCGCCATGATGAGCATCGCCTATCCCATCCGCCGCGAGGAGCGCGAAGCGGTGGCCAAGTTCCTGGGAACCGGCGCCGACGAGCCGCCGCCGCCGGCGCGCGCCTTCTGCAAACCCGGCCTTTCGATTATGGCAGGCGCGAGTTCCAACCGTTGGAGCGGCTGGAGCCCGGATACCACCAACACGCGTTTTCAGAATACCGAAAGCGCCGGATTGAAAGCCGGCGATATCGGCCGGCTTCAGTTGAAATGGGCTTACGGCTTTGCCGGCGATGTCACCGCCTTCGGCGCACCGACGATTCTTAGTGGCACCATTTTCGTCGGGAGCGCGGGCGGTGCGGTTCAGTCGCTCGATGCAAAGACCGGATGCATCCATTGGCTCTATCAAGCGAACGGTCCGGTGCGTTCGGCCATGGGGGTATCCCAAGACGGCGGGACGATCACGTTGGTTTTCAGCGATCAGAACGGCTGGGTCCATGGGCTCGACGCGAAGACCGGAGCGCTGCTGTGGAAAAAACGCGTCGAGGAACACGAAGCGACGCGGCTGACAGGCTCGCCCGCAATATATCAAGGCGTCGTATTTGTCCCGGCTGCATCGTGGGAAGAGACGCGCTCGATCGATCCGCAATATCCGTGCTGCACCTTCCGCGGCAGTGTGACGGCGCTTCGCGCGCGCGACGGCGCGGTGGTGTGGAAGAGCTATCTCGTCGATGCACCCAAGAAAACCGGCGTGACGGCTGCTGGTACCGCGACATTCGGACCATCCGGCGCGGGCGTTTGGTCGAGGCCCACGGTCGATGCGCAGCGCGGCGTGCTCTACATTACGACAGGTGACAATTATTCGCATCCCGCAACGACTACGAGCGATGCGGTGATGGCTCTCGATCTCAAGACGGGACGAATCCTGTGGTCGCAGCAGACGACGCCGGGCGACGTCTATAATTCGTCCTGCGGCAGCAAAGGCGTGAACTGCCCGCCCGATAACGGGCCGGATTACGACTTCGGGTCGTCGCCCCTGCTGGTGCGCAATGCAGATGGGCGCGACGTCGTCATAGCCGGACAAAAATCCGGCGTCGTCTATGCGCTCGATCCGGACCAGAAAGGGAAATTGCTCTGGCAAACGCGCGTGGGTAAAGGCGGCACCAATGGCGGCGTGCAATGGGGCATGGCGAGCGACGGCCGCAATGTTTATGCGGCAGTGTCCGACGTGGTGCGGCCGCCCGGTGGAATTGGCGCGCCTGGGCCGGTCGGAAATGCACAGCTCGATCCCAATCAAGGCGGTGGCCTGACTGCGCTGAATATCGCCGACGGCAAGAAGGTGTGGCTTGCGCCGAGTCATCCTTGCAATCCGCCGCGCCCGGGTTGCAGCCCGGCGCAACCTGGCGCAGTCACCGTCATCGATGGCGCGGTATTTTCCGGATCGATGGATGGGCATTTGCGCGCGTTTTCGACCGCCGATGGACATCTGCTTTGGGATTTCGATACCGAAAAAGCCTTCTCCACGGTGAACGGCGCGCCGGCTCATGGCGGATCTCTCGACGGCGCCGGCCCGGTGATTGCGGGCGGCATGGTGTTCGTCAATTCCGGCTATCCGCGCTTTGGCGGAATGCCCGGAAATGTGCTGCTCGCTTTCGGCGTTCCGGGAGCTTAACGAAGCGCAAGCAGGGCGAAGCTGGCCAGCCAGTGTTCGCCGGCATAGTCCCGCGCGATGAAGGGCAAGCTGGCCGCAAGATGGCGTTGCGCGGTCTTTTCCGCGATTAGGCTAACGGGATCGGATTCATGCAGGGCTGCGGCAATGGAACGCCATGACCACGCGCGGCTTAAGTTCAACCCATCGAGATGCACGATCCTGCCGTCCTTGCGATCGCTGACCTTGACCGGCGCAAAGAGCGTCCCGGGTTTGCCTTCCGGTAAATGCGGAAGAAATCGCGCGAGCCATGCCTGGAATGTGCGAGTCGGCAGGACGCAAGCCATGCAATGCGCTTCGACCAGGGACGGTGAGAGAAAATCCTCGCCGTCCGGTTCCCAGGCCTGACAAGCTTTATCCTTCGCGTACAAGCGCTTGGCCGTTGCGGCAATCAATTGCGCAAACGGGCGATCCTGTGCGGTCTTGGCGTATTCCAGTACAAGCACAAGGGCAAAAGCCGTGTTGCCATGCGTTCCGGCGCGGACTGGATAAGCCGCCTTGCGCAAATACGCCCGAAACAAATCGGCGAAATCCACCGCGAGCGGCTGCAAAGCCGAGCGCCAGGTATCTGCGTCGCGATGGTCGTGACGGAGCAATTCCGCTTGCAGCGCAAGGAGCCACGCCCAGCCATAGGGCCGTTCGAAAAGCTGTGCCGATGGACGCTGCAGATAGGTGCGCTCGGCGCCAATCTTGGCTTTCGTGAATGAACCAGCGAACAGCGCGCGAATGGCGTCCGCTTGCGGGGACAAGGGATACAGGCGGTACAGCGTCGCCAAAAGCCAATAGGAATGCACGCAGGAATGCCAGTCGAAGCTGCCGAAGAAAACCGGGTGTAATGCGCGCGGGCTTTTCACGTCGACCAGCCCGGTCAGGACATGATCGAGCTTGTTGGGGTATTCGCGCCTCACGTGGCCAAGAGCGATTTCGGCGAATCGCGAAGCGATGCGCCGATCCAGCGCCGGCGCACGCGCAGCGCGTCTATTTTTGGAAGACGAGCGCATACATGAGAACCGTATTGACCGCGAGAAGGATGATCGCCGTAGGAATTTGCGCCTTGATGACGGCATAGCGATTTTCCAGCCCGAGCAGCGCCGCGGGAACCAGATTGAAATTGGCGGCCATCGGTGTCGTCAGCGTGCCGCAAAATCCCGACAACATTCCGATCGCGGACATGATTGCCGGATTGCCGCCGAATTTCGTGACAATCAGCGGCAGTCCAATGCCGATGGTCATGACAGGGAACGCGGCAAACGCGTTGCCCATGATTGCGGTGAAAAGCGCCATGCCGAATGTGTAAGAGGCGATGACGGCAATGCGGCTGCCGGTGGGAATGATCTCCGCCGCAATGTGGCTGATCGCCGTACCCACGCCGGCCAATGCAAATACGGCGCCCAGTGCGGCCAGCATCTGCGGCAGCAAGGCGGCCCATCCGAGTAAATCCATCAGGCGCCGGCCTTCCTGCAGTGCGGCCTTGACGGGCTGATGCAGCAGGATTCGCGCCAAGGCCAGTGCAACCAGGGCTGCCAGAGCTAAGGCGACCAATGTTACCTGCATCGGATCGATCAGCGAACTATATTTGAACGTGAGCGAACCGATCACCGTCACGACCGGTATAGCGAGCGCGGGCATGAAGATCGTGTTACCGAATTTTCGCGCGAGTATTTGGCGCTCTTCGGGCGCCGTAGTCGCCGGACGGGCCAATCCCAAACCGACTGTCCCCGCAATTGCGACCATGGCAAGCACCAGAAGACCATTGCCGAAATCTCCGAGCCGATCTCCAAACAGAAAACTCGCAGCGAACAATCCCCAAAACCCGGCATTGGACCATCGTTTGGGATTGTCGCGGTCTGCCGCGCTCATCACGGCAATAATCGCAAACATGACACCGGTAATTCCATAGACGGCGCCGAGCCCGATCATGAGCGGGTCGCGCGCTTAACACGCCTCCCGAAGAAAAATAGCCGCGTTGCATGAATCAGGAATGCCGCGACGGCGGTCGGAATCGCCCACAACGAAAGCTGCACGGGCTGGACAATGATTCCGTTTTGCTCAAGCACGCCTTTGATCAGAAGAATCGAGCCAACGGCAACGAAAATATCTTCGCCGAAAAACCACGCGACATTTTCCGCCGCTGCGCTCTGCGCGCGGATGGCATCGCGAAGAGGGCCGGACAGCATGCCGTGCTTTCCTTCTGCAGCCGCCACCGCCATCGGCGCGATCAACGGCCGGATCATGGTCGCCTGGCCGCCGAGCGATGTAAGGCCCAAGGCCGCCACCACTTGGCGCACCAAAAGATAAGTGCAAAGAATCGAAAACACGCTGGCGGCGCGAATCCGCACGATCAAATCGCGGGCGCGTTCCTGAAGCCCTGCCCGTTCCAGCGCGCCGATCGCCGGCAGAACCAGCCAGGTTACGCTGACAAACCGGTTCTCATTGAAGGCTTTGCCGAACGCGGCGATCACCGCGAAGAAATCCAATCCTCCGGCCACACCGCCGACGATTGCCGCGGTCATGACGACCAGCAGCGGATTGATTCGCGCCACAAAGCCAATCACGACCACGGCGACGCCCAAAAGCGACAACATCAGTTCTTCAACGTTCGCCGGAACGGATGGGCGGAGTAGACGCCGAGTATCTTCAACGAAGAGGTGAAGAATTCCAGCTCTTCCAAGGCAAGCTGCACATTGTGTTGTTCCGGATGGCCGTCAATGTCCGCGAAAAACTGCGTAGCATTGAACGATCCCTCCAGTTGATACGACTCAAGCTTGGTCATATTGACGCCGTTGGTCGCGAAACCGCCCAGAGCCTTGTAGAGCGCCGCGGGCACATTCCGGACGCGAAAAATGAACGTGGTGATCACCGGCTCGCCGGGATTGGCGGCAATCTCCGACTCGCGGGACATGATCAGAAACCGCGTCACGTTATGATTGGCATCCTCGACGTCGGATTTTAAGATCGTAAGGCCGTGGATTTCCGCGGCGAGCTTCGAAGCCACGGCGGCAAGCGTTTTGTCTTTAACCTCGGCGACGTGGCGCGCGGCGCCGGCCGTATCCGCCCAAAGCTGCCGCTTCAAGCCCAATTCACGCACGATGTTCCGGCATTGGCCCAGCGCCGGTTCTTGGCTCACCACGGTGCGAATCGACGACAGCGTGGCGCCCGGAATGGCCATCAATTGATGGCGCACACGGTGAAAATGTTCGCCTAAAATAAACAGAGGCGCATCCGGCAAAAGGTGATGGATATCGGCAATCCGCCCGTGCAGCGAATTCTCGATGGGAATCAAGCCAAGATCGGCGGCGCCTTCGCGGATGGCGGCAAACGCGTCCTCGAAGGTTGGCGCGGGGACCGCTTCGCATCCGGGCAGCGCCTCGCGCGCCGCAAGATGGGAATAGGATCCAGGCTCGCCCTGAAATACCACGCGGCGCGCGCTTTTGATCAGTGAGATATTATCCATGCCGTTGATCGAAGAATTTTCGGGCGCGTTCCAAATCTTCCGGAGTGTCAACGGAGAGCGGCACGGCGTCAATGCAAGCCACCTCAATCCGCATACCGGCTTCCAGAGCGCGCAGTTGCTCCAAATTCTCGCGCCGTTCCAGCGCGGAAGGCGGCAGCGCGACAAAACGCGAGAGCGCCGCGCGCCTGAAGGCGTAGATTCCGACGTGGTGGAACAGCGGGCCCTCGCCCCACGGAGCGCGCGCGCGGGTAAAATATAGTGCGCGGCCGCGTTTGTTATTCTTGTTCCACGCGATGACCGGCTTCACCACATTCGGATTGTCATAATCGTCCGGATCGGCAATCGGCGCCGCAAGGGTCGCAATCTCGGCGCCGCTGTCGTCGAGAATTGCTGCGACAGTCCTGACCGCCTCGGGGTCAAGGGCCGGAAGATCGCCTTGAAGATTGATCACCGCATCGAAGTCGCCAGTGGGATCGATTTCGGCCAGCGCATGATGAACGCGATCAGAACCCGATTTCAAATCCGGATCTGTGAGTACGGCCCGTCCACCGGCACGTTCGATCGCCGATACGATCACTTCTTCCGCGGCAGCAACGAAGACCGGACCGATTCCGGCCTTCAGCGCCTGCCGCCAGACCCTGACAATCATGGCTTCGCCGGCAATATCGGCGAGCGGTTTTCCGGGCAACCGAGTCGAACTCATGCGGGCCGGTATGACGACAATGGGATTCATGCTTGGCATCTCTGCCTTATGCGACGCTTCGCCGCAATGACGCTTTAAGGCCCGCGGGTAATGTCCGCCTCACCCTCGCGCTGCCCGTTTCCCGGGGCAGCCTCTGCGGAGCCAAGCGGATGGATTCCTTCGAATGGAATAAGATCATAGGCAGCGTGCTTGGCACGGTCCTATTCATCGTAGCGGTCCATATCGCCAGCCAGTTCATCTACGCCGCGCCTTCCCCGGCGAAGGCCGCCTATATCGTTCCGGGAGCCCAGGTGGCGAGTGTTACGCCGGCGGCTCCGGCACAGGCGGCAGAGTCAATACCCAATTTTGCTACCGCGATTCCCATGGCCGATGCGATGCAGGGCGCCATGATCGCAGAGCGCTGCGCGGCTTGCCATGATTGGACCAAAGGCGGGCCCAACAAGATCGGACCCAATCTCTATGGCGTGGTCGGACGGCCGAGGGCGAGCCATCCTGGATTCGAATATTCGGCAGCCATGAAGGCCAAAGGCGGGACCTGGACCTATCCGGATCTTTTCACCTTCTTGCGGCAACCGCCCGTGTTTGTTCCGGGGACAAAAATGAGCTTTGCCGGCCTGCCCAACGCCAAGGACCGCCTCGATGTGATTGCCTTCTTGAGGATGCAAGCGGACATGCCCTACCCCTTGCCCGCGAGCACCGGCGGCGCGGCAGCACCGGCTCCGGCTCCCCCGGCGCGCTGAAGGCGCTTGATGGTCCGGATCGGCAGGCCTTCACGGACTAGCGTGCGTTCGCGCACTTCGGCCAGCGGCTCGATCGATACTTCCATGGCAAAACCGTTGGCGTGGATGATGCGCTGACTGTCCAGCATGAGTCCGACATGACCTTTCCAAAAAATCAGGTCGCCGCGCGCAACTGCGGCATCGAGGGCGATTGCAGTTCCTAATTGGGATTCCATCATGTCGGTATCGCGCGGCGACCTGATTCCGCCTGCTTCCAAGGCGGTCTGCACCAAACCCGAACAGTCGATTCCGGCGGCTGTCTTACCGCCCCAAAGATACGGCACGCCGGCGAACCGTTCCGCGACGCAGACCCAGTCGGAAACGAAACTATCAAGCGGCGCAAGGTGACGGGCAAACACGTAAGAGCCATCGGCAAGCCGCATAAAGGCTTCGCCCGGTTCGGCCACTGCGAGTTTCGCGTTCATCGGCAGCATGTCCCGCGCGCCTTTTTTAACATCGGGAGCCAACAGGAGCGGCGTAGCGAGCGAAAACACCCGATGGGTAATTGACAGAGGCGCCGCGAAGCACTCGGCACGAGCATAACCGACGTAGGAATCGAGTGAAGCCTGGCCCCACACCCAATCGCCTTTCTGTTCGTAGATCGTGAACGTTTCGCCGAAGAGAAGTTGGGTCTGAAGGCCGGCATCGGCAGGCGTCGCATGAAGGCCCGCGACGCCGCGCGAAACTTGAGCGGCCCGCCCCTCGACAAAACGTTCCGCGGCGATTCGGCCTTTTAAATGCGCGGCTGCGAGATCGGGCCGCGCCGGTGTCAGCCGGCGATCGAATCCCACGCTCACCGATTCCGCCCGAAACGCTGCTCGATGACGGCAAACATGGCGCGGATGGCGTTTGCTTCCGCGCCCTTGCGCCGCCCGGGCTTAGGCCGGTCGATCCAGGCCGGAATATCGAAATGAGCCCACACCTTGGTATTGGCAACAAAACGGTTGAGGAACAGGGCAGCCGTGATTGCGCCGGCTAAAGGATAATCGGGCGCGTTGTTGATGTCTGCGATGCTGCTGTCGATGACCGCTTCGTAGGACCGCCACAAAGGTAGACGCCAGACCGGATCGTGGTGTTCGGTTCCATGGCGCATCAGATCGGCGGCGAGCTCCTCGTCATCGGTGAAGAAGGGCGGCAGCTCCATGCCTGTCGCGGCGCGGGCGGCACCCGTCAGCGTCGCAAGGCAGAACATCAATGCCGGCTTTTCGCTATCGGCTTCCGTCAACGCGTCGGCAAGCACCAGCCGCCCTTCGGCATCCGTATTGCCGATTTCGACGGATAGCCCTTTCCGGCTTGCGAGCACGTCGCCCGGCCGATAGGCGGTACCGGAGACGCTATTCTCCACCGCAGGAATCATCACGCGCAGCCGCACAGGAAGTTTTGCAGCCATAATCATCTGCGCGAGGCCAAGCACGCAGGCTGCCCCGCCCATGTCCTTTTTCATTGTGGACATGCCGGATGCGGTCTTGAGATCGAGGCCGCCGGTGTCGAAACAAACGCCCTTTCCAACCAGTGTCACTTTAGGGTGGGCGCTGTTACCCCAGGCAAGATCGATCAGCCGCGGCGCGCGCGCACTCGCCCTGCCGACCGCGTGAATCATCGGATAGTTCTCTTTGAGAAGCGCATCGCCCTCAATGACGGAAATCCGCGCCGCGAAGCGCTCGGAGAGCAAGCGCGCCGCCTGCTCCAATTCGGCAGGCCCCATGTCGTTGGCGGGCGTATTGATGAGATCGCGCGCCAAGAATATGCCTTCGGCAATTCGCGATATGGCTTCCCCGTCAATGCCTGAGGGAACGACAAGCCGCGGGCGTTCCTTCCGTGCAGACTTCTTTTGCTGCCCCCGATAGCGCTCGAAGGCGTAGGCGCCGATGGCCCAGGCGAAGACGGCGCGTGCGCCGCCAAAGCCAGGAGGCACGCTTTTGAGCGCGTAAACGCCGGGCGGCAATCGCTCGGAAAATAGGGCCAAGGCATGGGGGTCGCGGCCCAAACCTAAGCCCAGCACTGCGGCTCCCAGCCTGCCGTCCTCGCTTGGCGCCAGCGTCAGCTCGCCATCCTTGCCGGTAAAGCCGGTTGCGCGAAGCCATCGCGCCTCCGCGGCAGGAAGGTTTTCCAGAAAGGCCTCTGCTTCCTTTTGCAATACGGCATACAGGGGCACCGGTTTTTGCGGGCCCAATTCGGCTTCGGTGGCAAAGAAGCTCAACATGAAAGGCCTATAATCGCGGAAAACGATGTTATAGGAACGGTCACTCGCCTTCGCAATCCATTACAGGATGAGCAATTGGCCACTCGATACACGCTCTTCATCGGCAGCAAGAACATTTCGTCATGGAGCTTAAGGCCGTGGCTGGTGATGAAAACGGTAAAGCTCGACTTTGCCGAAGTGCTGATACCTTTGCGCAAACCGGAAACCAAAACGGCGATCAAGCGCAATTCACCCTCGGGCAAAGTGCCGGCATTGAAAATCGAAGATGGACAGCAGAGCGAAATAGTCTGGGATAGCCTCGCGATTTGCGAAACGCTTGCCGAGCGGCATCCGCAAGCTCATCTCTGGCCGGCAGAAGCGGCTGCGCGCGCCGAAGCCCGCAGCATTGTCGCCGAGATGCATTCCGGCTTTCCCGATCTGCGCAACGTGCTGTCCATGGACATAGCCGCTCGCCATCCCACGCCGCCGCTCGGCGATGCCGTTCAAGAGCAGATTGCGCGGATCGTTGCGATTTGGGAATCCGCCTTGGCAAGGTTCGGCCGGGAAGGCGGTTCTCTTTTCGGTCATTTTAGCATTGCAGACGCCTTCTACGCGCCGGTTGTCACGCGGTTCGAAACCTACGGCGTTCATTTGCCCGTGGGCGCCCAAGCCTATACGCAGCGCATCCTCGCTCTGCCGGCCATGCAGGAATGGACAAAGGCCGCAAAGGCGGAATAATCGGCGCAAGCTCACTTTAAGTGGACGCCGGCAGGCGCTCCGCGCCGGCGGATTGGTTCGGACCGCCGCTCCCTCACTCCCCGACGGGGAGAGGGCGAAAAACTTGTCGTCATGTCTGCACGTCTGCACGAAAGATAGATTTTATCGATATTATTTGCACGTTGCAGGTTGCACGCAGGTTGCACGCAGGGTTGCACGGAAGTCAGCGAAGTTGCACGCGGCGCGTTCTTTGACCGGTAAAAAATAGGGCGACCGGCGGCGTTCAACCCCCTTCCGTCTCGCCTCCGCTTCGCTTCGGCGATCTGCTCGGGCGGAAATCGCCGTTGGCGATTTCTGATCGCCCTCGATCCTCCACAAGGGGGGAAGGCTGCGCGCAGAGGGGCCGCGGGGCAAAAGTGTCTGCACGATTGCACGAGTGCACGGAATCCAGATTTTATCGATGTTATTTGCGCGTTGCACGATTGCACGCGCAATTGCACGGACAGCGACCAAGTGCACGCGACCGACGACTCCGCCTTTTTTGACCGCCCAAAAATGCGTCCGGACCTGTCGATGCGCGAGCGGGGTTATGATCCTCCCCTCCCCGAAAACGCGTTCCGCGTTTTCGACCCTGCCTCAGGGGGGTGGGATTAGGGCGCAATTTCGATCAATGCTGAAACACCTATCTCCATCCCCGGGGATGATCAAGCATGTGTTTTGCGCAAAACACTTTGGAAAGACGCATGTCGAACTTCGCGCCGCCGGATTTTTTCCCTGGAAATGCTTGCGCCCGGCAGCGTATTTCAGCTCCGGGCGCAATTTCAATTAGTACTGAAACACCTATCTCCATCCCCGGGGATGATCAAGCATGTGTTTTGCGCAAAACACTTTGGCCGCGGGGGCGAGAGATAATTACGAAGACTTCCGGGCGCGAGGACGAGACGCCGGAAGCGCGGTATTTGCCGGCTTCAGGAATCCTGCCTCGGTAAAATACCGTGCAGCTCCCGGATGGAGTGGCGCAGGGCCGCTTCTTGCTCCAAATGCCGGATCCATGAAATGAGTGCCCTCTTTTGAGGCCTGCAGAATGCTGCGATTGGCCGGGTTGTAGATCGCCTTCAGCATTCCATAAATCAGGTTTTCAGGCTGCGACGCATCCGCAATCCACAAGGCATCGACGCTGACTGTCTCGACGGCAAGAGAACCGCTATAGGTGCCCTTCGCGATCGTATGGACGGATAGATTAGGCTCTTTGGTCAGCAAACGTTTAAGCCCCGCGCCGTTGATCGGGATGAGAGCCGCGAGATTATCGTCGAACAATGGCTGCACCAGGCCGACCGGCGTGCCGCCGACAAAAAACAACGCATCGAGCTTTCCGGCCCGCAGGAGATCGACGGCCGTCTCGGGCGAGGAATAATCTGCATGGATGGATTTCTCGGAAATCCCGTAGGCTGCGAGAACCGCGCGCGCAGTGACGATGGTGCCCGAGCCTTCCGCTGAGAGCGACACCCGTTTGCCGCGCAAATCGGCAACGGTCTTGATCTTTGCCTTCTTGGCGACGACGAGGTGAAGATCCTCTCCGTAGAGGTCGGCTATCACACGCAGCCTCTTGGCCGCGCCTATTTTACGGAACGGCCCTTGGCCTGCGACAGCGAGAGATACGACGTCGGTCTGGACCAGACCGGACGTGACCATTCCGCTGTTGACGGCGAGCACGTTGGACACTGAACCTTGAGAAGCCATGGTCGAGACGATCAGCCCCGAAGGGCCGCAAACATTCGCGGCCTCGCAACGGCCAACGCCGGGCGGATGGCTGAGGAGTTGCGCCAGCAGCGCACCGACGGGAAAATAGGTGCCGGTGGTAGAGCCGGTCGAAATCTGGAATGAAATGCGTCGCGGGGGATCGGCCGTCTGCGCTGCGCTTTTTGCCGCAAAGACCACCGTCAGGCTAAGAGCCGCTACGACTCCAAGCGCAAGAAACCAAACAACCGGCAGCTTCTTTGCTGGCATGGCACGATATACAATAGGCGCATTGCGGCTGGAATTGGACCGACGGTATCCTTTCCCGATCAGCCTTTGCGCAATTGATGATTTTCCTCTCGGAATTTCCTTTTACAAGCACTGATCCTGGCTGGAGCGTAGCTTTGATGAGAACCCATCTCGAATCCTAATGTTGTATTCCCATGATCTTGAGCACCGCCGGCCCTAAAATCACGACGAAAAGACAGGGGAGAAAGAATACAATCATCGGCACCGTGAGCTTCGAGGGCAAGGACGCCGCCTTGCGCTCCGCTTCGGCCATGCGCATTTCGCGGTTTTCCTGCGCCGTCACGCGAAGAACTTGCCCCATCGGCGTGCCATATTTTTCCGACTGGATCAGCGCGGCGGCCACCGCCTTCACTCCGGAATGGCCGCAGCGATCGGCAAGATTCTGAAAAGCCTGCCGGCGCAACGGCAGATAGGATAGCTCGGCCGTGGTCAGGGCCAATTCCTCGGCAAGTTCCACCGATCGCGTTCCCATCTCCTGGGATACGCGATTGAAAGCCGCTTCAATGGACATGCCCGACTCGACGCAAATCAGCATCAGATCGAGGGCATCGGGAAAGGCGCGCATGATCGACGCACGCCGCTGCGAGATGCGGTTGCTGAGGAAAATATCCGGGAGATAATACCCGAACAGCGCCGACGCTGCCGCCACAATCAGCTTGACGTTTACAGACCACGTGAGATGGGGGGTGGCGAATAGGTAGAGCAGAGTGCCCGCAAATGCGACGGGCGGCGCCAGAAAGCGAAAGAACATGAAGGCGATGAGCGGCGCCTGTCCGCGATAACCGGCTCGCGCAAGCTTCTCTTTCATGCCCGGCGATTCCAGCAATTTCCCGATCTTCAAAACGTCCAGTGTCTGCCGCATGAAGCTCACATGCGCGGAGCGAATCTGCCCCTTGCGGGCAGCTTGGGCAAAGCTCTCATACTGCTTCTCGCGCAATTCGTCGCGCCGCTCCGAAACCTTCTTCATGCGGGGAGTCAGCCGGTCGGTTTTCATATAGGGCAGGCCGAGCGTGACAATGGAGGCGAAGGCCGCGAGCGCAGCCAATGCGGTGACTACGAATTCGCGATCGAGCAGGAGAAGGACATAGCTCATCTGTATTTGCTCAATATTTGATAGCGATTAGCTTCTTCATCACGAAAATGCCCATCGACATCCACACGCCGCAGCCGATCAACATCAGATTGCCAATCTGGGTTTTGAAAAGCAGCCCGATGTATTCCGGCGTGGTGAGATAAACCATCAGCATCACGCCCGGCGGCAGACAACCGATGATCATTGCGCTGGATTTTGCTTCAGAGGACATCGCTTTGATCCGATGCTGCAAGCGTTTGCGGTCACGCAGCACATTCGCGAGGTTGGAAAGCGCTTCCGACAAATTGCCGCCGCCTTTGGATTGGATCGCCATCACAATGCCGAAAAAATTCACCTCGGGCGTGGGCATTCTCAGGTACATGCGCTTGATCCCTTGCTCCATGGTCAATCCAAGCTTCAGACTGTCGTTAAGGAGGCGGAATTCGCCGCCTACCGGTTCGGGATTTTCGCTGGCAACCAGCTTCAAGGCTTCATTTACCGGAAGACCGGTTTTGATGCTGCGAACGATGGCATCCATAGCGGGCGCAAATTCGCGCGTGAACGCTTGCTCCCGCCGCTTTGTCAGGAACGAAAGCACCCAGCGCGGTATGCCCATGACACAAGCAAAGACCGCGAACGGGACCGCAAGAAGCGATTTGACGAGCAACACCGCCAGCAGCCCTCCTGCCACCCCACAAACGCCCGCCAGAGTCCAATAGGTTCGCGGCGTTATCGAAAGCCCGGCCCGCTCGATTCGGCGGCGCAGCGAGGGCCGGATCTTTTGTTGCCCATCCTGCTGTTCCAGTTCCTTGAGGGTCGCCTGCATGGCTTTGCGGCGCTGCTGATTGGAGTCTGCGGCGGCTTTTTGCGAGCGCTCGGGATTGGCTTTGGCAACGGCGGCTATGCGCTTTTTGGCTTTGCCCGAAGGTCCACCGGCGAAGGCAAAGGCGACGCCGCCAAAAGCCAACATGGCAAGCACGCCGACCATCAATAGCATCATAGGAGTCATGGGAGCGTTCCTTAGGGCTGGACGCCGTCGAGCGCTTCTGCGAGCTCGCGCTCAAGGCCGAAATATCGCGCGCGGTCCCAAAAGGCGGGCCGCACGATGCCGGTGCCGACATGGCGGCCAGTGATGCGGCCGTTCTCGTCCTCGCCCTCGATCTGGTAGATCAGCAGATCCTGGCTGATGATGACGTCGCCTTCGGAGCCCGTCACTTCGGTGATACTGGTGATGCGCCGCGAACCGTCGCGCAAGCGCTCAGCCTGAATGACAACGTCCACCGAGCCCACGATCATTTCCCGAATAGTTTTAGAGGGAAGGCTGAAGCCGCCCATGGTGATGAGCGATTCGAGACGCGACAAAGCTTCGCGCGGAGAATTGGCGTGCACGGTTCCCATGGATCCGTCATGGCCGGTATTCATCGCCATCAACAGGTCGAAGGCTTCGGGTCCGCGCACTTCGCCGACGATGATGCGTTCGGGACGCATGCGCAGGCAGTTTCGCACCAGATCCCGCATGGATATTGCACCCTGACCCTCCAGATTGGGCGGGCGCGTCTCCAAGCGGACCACATGGGGCTGCTGCAATTGCAGTTCCGCCGCGTCCTCGCAGGTAATCACGCGCTCTTCCGTATCGATATAGGCGGTGAGACAGTTGAGCAGCGTCGTTTTGCCCGAGCCCGTACCGCCGGAAATGATGACGTTGCAGCGCGAATGGCCGATTACGGAAAGAATGCGGGCGCCTTCCGGGGTGATCGACCCGAAACGGACGAGGTCATCGAGTTTCAACTTGTCTTTGCGGAATTTTCGAATGGTTAGGGTGGGTCCGTCGAGCGCCAGCGGCGGCGCGATAACATTGACGCGCGACCCATCGGCAAGGCGCGCATCGCAAATGGGCGAGCTTTCGTCGACGCGCCTTCCAACCTGACTGACGATGCGCTGGCAGATGTTCATCAACTGGGCGTTGTCGCGAAAGCGAATATTCGTGAGCTGAACTTTTCCACCGACTTCGATGAACACGCGCGACGCGCCATTCACCATGATGTCGGCGATATCGTCGCGCGCGAGCAAGGGCTCAAGCGGCCCGTAACCCAGGACGTCGTTGCAGATATCGGTGAGCAGCTGCTCCTGCTCCGCGATCGACATCACGACGTTTTTGATCTTCATGATCTCGGTAACGATATCGCGGATTTCCTCGCGGCCGGATTCTGCGTCAAGCTGCGCAAGCTGCGCCAGATCGACGGTGTCGATCAGCGCGGCAAAGATCATCGTCTTGGTCTGATAATAATCGTCGGAGTGGGTATCCACGGCGAGCACTGCCGGAGCTTTTGCCGACGGCGAGGGAGCGCGCGCGGCTGCGCTCGTATTGGCGGCCGGAGCGGAAGCGACGGCCTTAGGCGGTGCCGCGCTCGCCGCCGCGGGCACGACCGAGGGTACGCCAGGCGCGGGCGCCGGTCGTGCCTGAGCCGGGCGCGTCAATTCTTCGGAAGCTGCGCGCTTGCCAAACATGCTCTGCTTCGACACTACCCTGCTTTACGATTGAGGAACGGCAGGAACGAGAGGGCGCCATTCTTGCTCGCCTGACTGATGGTCCTGCCGGTGATCATTTCGGCCAGCGCGCGCATGCCTTCCGCCGCACGGCTGTTCGGCTGCACTTGCGCCAACATCTGCCCGTTGTTGGCGGCCGTGCCAAAAAGCGGCGCATCGAAAGGCAGCACCAGAACCGGCTCCTGACCTATCGTCTCGCCGAATTCCTTCAAGGGAATTTCCGGACGCTTGGCGATCGCTGTCTGGTTGACCACGATTTTTGGCGGCGAATCGTTGGTGCGTTTGCTCTGAATCGATTCGAGCATGTTCCTGGTATTGCGCAAAGAGGCAAGATCCGGCGTCGCGACGATCACGATTTCGTCGGCCATGTAGAGGATTTGCCGCGACCATGCGGTCCAGGCACGCGGCAAATCGACAATGACGGCGGGCATCGACGCTCTCACCTGATTGAGTACGCTGTCAAACGCGGATGCATCCAACTCATATTCGCGCTCCAGCAGCGCCGGCGCGGCAAGCAGCGATAGATGGTCGCCGCACTTGGCAAGAAGACGGTCGAGCAAAACATCGTCGAGCCGCTCGGGCGCGATCAGCGCGTCAATTGCGCCTTGAGGCGGATCTTGGTTGAAGTTCAAAGCCGCAGTGCCGAAGGGAAGGTCGAAATCGACAATCGCCGTGTTGATGCTCAGGCCTTCGGCGATATACCAGCCCACATTATGCGCAATGGTCGATGCGCCGGCGCCGCCGCGCGCCCCCGTGAACACCGCGATACGCCCGACCGGCGGCGCATTGGGGTTGGCGTAAAGGCCGGAAATCGCTTCGATTAACTGCAGCGGACTGAGCGGCGCCACGAGGTATTCGGAAATCCCGCGGCGCGCGAGTTCACGATAGAGCTGAACGTCGTTTGCGTGACCTATCACCACCACTTTGGTTTTTTCGTCGCAGACCGAGGCGAGCTGTTCGAGCTCGGCGAGCACCGCGCCGCCTTCGCTGCTTGTTTCCACGACCAACAAATCGGGCGTCTGGTTTTGGGCAAAAAAGCTCGCCGCTTCACCGATGCCGCCGGGATGAATTGCAACGTTGGCCTTGGACAAACGGCGGTCGGCCGCCGCGCGCTGCATCACGGCCAAAGTATCGGCCGCGCAAAATGCCGCGATCGAAATGCGGGGCACGGAGCGTTCGTGCGTCGCCGCTCCAAATGCTTCGCGGTCTGCTGTTTCTGCTACATCGCTTCGGGCCATGCTGAGATTCCTATTTTAATTTGAGCCGCCAGTGATTGCACCACCACCGCCACCGCCGCCGCCACCACCACCACCACCGCCACCGGCCGAGCCTCCGCTGATACCGGCGTTGGCGACACTCGAAACAGCCCCGGATTGTTCCTGCGACTTTGCCGACGACGTGATGTCGCCCAGTCGATATTTGTCGAGCACAGTAAGCCTGCGTTGCACGTCTCCGGAGTCCAAAGCCTTGGGCACCGCCAAATCGCGCGGGTCGGCAATCATTACGGCGATATTGTGCTGCGTTGCGCAACCTAGGTTGGGCGATGGCTTATTGGCGTAGGTGGTGCCGAGATTTTGGGACCAGTCACCACATTCCTCGGCATGAGCCTGATAACGGATATAGCTGACCCGCACTTCCCCGCGAGGATTCATGCCATTGTCGGCCCCGATCAGAATCCGATTCCGCTGCACCCCCAAGGTTACCAGTCGTTCGCTGACGCGCGCCGGCGCGCCGCGGTCAATGCTGGATGCGGAAACCGCGATCGCTCCGCTGCCGTTTTCGAGATAATCCTGGACGATCCGTTCGAGCTGCGCTTGGCTCGGTCCGTCGAGGTCGTTGCTTACGGCATCGTAGGAAAGACGAAACGCATCCATCTTTGCCTCGAGCGAGATGGGAAAGCGCTGCATCGGCGAAAGGGCGTTTTCCGGACCGCTGCTCAGCGGAGGATCATTGCCGACGCAGGCGACAAGCAGCAAGCTTGCGCAAACCGTGCAGCACTGGACAAATTGGCTGATATGAGTCATCGGAAGCTCTTTCCTATTGCACGACGTAGCCAAGCGCATTTTTGGGTATGCCTGGAGGCGTTTTGCCATCCTTGCCGTAAACCGCGTTGAGCCGTCCGAGCAGAATGGTCTCGAGATCGGTCGGCGTGGCGTAGCCATCATCCGGACCCGCGATTTCGGTTGGCGCGACCGGATTCACCAGATACGCGGTGACCGTCACGACCAGTTCGGTTTCATTGTTCTGGAAGTCCCGGCTGCGAAACAGAGCGCCCAAGATCGGTAGATCCTTGACGCCTGGCAACGCATCGAGATTCTGCTTCGTCTGCTGCTGAATTAATCCGCCGATGGCAAGGCTGCCGCCGGAAGGCAGTTCGACCGTAGTTTCCGTGCGCCGCACCGAAAGTGCCGGCAAGGTCGCGCCGGGCACTGGCGTGCCATTGCTCGCCGTGCCGCCCGCGAGAATGAGAGCGCCGGTATTGGTCAGCTCGCTTACTTCGGTGGAAATTTGCAGCGAGAGACGCCCTTTGCTCAAAACCACGGGAGTAAATGAAAGACCCACGCCGAAAGGCTTATATGCGACGGTAACGTTGCCGAACTGATCGCGGGAAATCGGTACGGGAAATTCACCGCCGGCGAGAAACTTCGCCGCTTCGCCGGAAATTGCGGTGAGATTCGGCTCGGCAAGCGTGTGCACCAGCCCGATGCGTTCCAAAGCTTGGAGTACTCCTTGCAGATTGTTATGCGGAGTTGGGCTGGAGTAGAGACACGCCGTGGTTGTCGGCGGCTGACAGGCGCCGGTATTGCCAATCTCAACTCCCATGCTCGACAACGCGCTACCCACAAGACTGAACTGGTTATCGGTTGCGGCAACAATAGGAACTCCGGCCGTCTTAGCTACCGCGAGCGAGTTGATACCGAGCTGCTTGGAGATGGTGCGGCTCATCTCCGACACGCGCACTTGGATCAAGACCTGTTGACGCTGATCGACCGAAATATTGTTCAGCACCTTGATCGCTGCGCCGGCGAAGCGTTCCGCCATCCTCTGCGCCTGACTTGCCTCCTCAACGTTGTCCACGCTTCCGGAGAGCACGATATTGTCGTTAAGCGCTTCGGCTTTAACCTTTGCGCCCGGCATTTGCTGCGCAATCTGCTCATTCAAAGCGCTGACATCACTACCAACGAGGATCTGAAGATTGGCAATTTGCGCCCCCTGAGCATCGAGAAGCATCGCGTTCGTCTGACCGACCTTCAAAGACATCACGATAATGCGCTTTGGCGCTTTCACGACAGCGTCGGCGATCAACGGGTTTGTCACCACGACGTCATGAACGTCGCGATCGAGTTCAATCACCACGGCCTGGTTGAGCGCGAGCGGAACGCGTTGCATCACCGCGCCTGCCTTGCTCGAAATGCTAATGATTCGGGATTCATTCGCCGGCGCGGGATTGTTTTGCGCGGCCGCGGATGCGCCGGCAGCGGCCGCGGCAATTGCAACGATCAACGCTACCGAACGATGGAGAATCGGATTCATTTGGATGTCTCCATGGCGACGGGGCCCGCCGTTGGTTCCGGCGAATTGGCTGGTGCGCCTTCCGCCGCGGGCTGGCCATTCGGGCCGGCTGCGGCGCCGCGCACAACGCCGTAGCGGTAGACGGTCACCGAGCCGGTTGCCGCCGGGCGATTTGCCGCGATCGGCCGGCTCTGCTGCACCGGCTTTACGGTTTGCGGCACGCCGGAGCTGTCGCCAAGTGAGCGCAGAGTCAGGGCGAGGCCGAGCGTATTGTCCGAACGCGCAACCTGTTGCGCCTTCGCAATCACCTCGGTCTGTTCCGGCGTCAATTCCAGCGTCGCGGTTTTGCCGACAACGGTCTGCTGATCCTTCTCCTGACGCACGGTCTGATCGATCGCGAGCACGCGAACGTCGGCAAGAATGGTTTCGCTTTGGAAGGTTTTCGCTCCCGTCCCGCCTGCCGCATCGTGCACGAGCACCACGTCAACCCGGTCGTTGGGCAGAATGAATCCCCCGGCGCTGGTATCAGCCGTAACGGAAACACTGATGGCGCGCATTCCGGGCGTGATGGTCGCCGCCATGAAACCGATTGCACCGGTGTGGACGATGCTCGCATCCGTTATGGGCTGTCCGACGACCAGCGGCGCTCTCGCAACCATTCCGGCGACGGCTTTGCCGATATCGGGCTTCGCTGTCTTGGTGATGACGTTCACGGGCATCGCAGATTTCGGCCAGGCCTGCCAACGCACCGAGTCGGCGCCGAGCACACGGCCCGGTGCGACTTCCTTGGATGCAACCAGGACGTCTACGGTCGCGACGGCTTGAGCGGCCGCGGTTTGGGCGGCAGGAGGTTTGCTGGTCATGGCGCCGCGCACCAGCAATGCTGCGGAGCCGGCGGCAATCGCCGCAACGCCCAATATCGCCATCCGAGTGATGTTCATGACGGTGCTCCTTGCTGCCCGTCACAACAGCATGAAACTGCTTAGAATTGGATTAATGGAAAACGACGCAATGCTTCAGAGGTGCATTTTTTGCGCGGCGTTTTGTCAGCTCGCGCTAGCGAGCCTGATCAAATCGGTGTCGGGAAGAACGAAGATCGCGGCGAGCGCCAGCGCCACGCCGTATGGCACTCCCGAGTCGCGATCCGCAAGGCGGAGTAGCCAGGGTTGAGCGGCCAAGAATGGCGGAAGAGGAAACCGCCGCAAGATCAGCAACGCGACGGTCAGTACGCCGCCCATCAGAGACGCAACGATCGCGTATTCATACATCGCATCCCAGCCGAGCCAGAGACACGCCATGGCAAAGAGCTTGGCGTCTCCGCCGCCGATCCAGCCGCGCGCGAACATTGCGATGCCCACGGCGAGAGCGATCGCTCCGGCAAGCAAATGCCGGCCCGCTTGGCCGAAGCCGACATTGTGGCCGCTGAGCTCGATGGCGAGCAGAAATGCAGCAAACAGCACGAACATCGCCACCGGCAGGGGATTGGGAATGGTGAAGCTCGTCAGATCGAAAAGCGCGGCCGAAAGCAGCAGCGCGGGGAAAATGCCGAAAACAAAGATCGAAACTGTCATTGCTCGTGATCTCTAAAGCACGACGGCCGCCAGGAGGCGACCGTCGTGTACCACATATCGAGATAATTCCCTCTACAGCTATTTATCCGAGGGCGGTGGCGATGGCCGTGAATTTGGCCGTCAGATCGGTGCCGACCGTCGTCACGGCGCCGATGATCACGACCGCAATAAGCCCGGCGATCAGCCCATATTCAATAGCCGTCACGCCGGACTCGTCGCGGCGGAAACGGGAAAGGAATTTCTGCATGGAAGCCTCCGTTGCAATGTATATCGCGCTGATAACAAACGTGTCCTGGACGCGTGAAGGTTAGGCGCGGTGCGTAAACGGCGCGTAAATGGTAGGAACTTGTAAGGGTTTGGCATTTTAGGCGAATGGAGCGGAATCAGGCGCTTAGCAATCAATGAGCGGTGATCTGCGTAATGCTTTGTTAGCAATGATGTGGAATTTTCCTGCGCTTGCGCGCGCCTGTAGCAGGAGGAGTTGAACCGATATCGGCAAAAGGAAACGGCGGCCACCGCAAGGCGACCGCCGTTTGAGACCTTGGTTGCAAACGCTCGCCGGTTAGGAACCGCCGAGCATCCGCACTCAACCTTACTTCAGCGCCGTAGCGACAGCGTTGAACTTGGCCGTCAGATCGGTGCCGACCGTGGTCACGGCGGTGATGATCACGACCGCGATGAGCCCGGCAATCAAGCCATATTCAATAGCCGTCACGCCGGATTCGTCTTTGATGAAACGAGGAAATAATTTGAGCATCGATGTCTCCCTTGAAAGCTCACACGTTTCACGTGATCAATCACGCGTTTCACGCGAGCAGTGTGCATCCTAGGTGCCAGGATTTAACGAGCTATGAACACGACCCTAGCGCGGAATCGGATCGCCCAGCTAAGTACGCCAAATCATTGGGCTTATGCGGGTATTAACAACGGGTCGATAACTCTCCGTTAACCAGGGCGCAAAATTCCACCGATTCAATTAGCGCGCGCACGGCGACTGCCTCTTCAGCAGCTGCGGTGGATCAGCTTGTAGTCTGAGTCTCGACGCCCGCCTCCCCCTTGTGGGGTTGGAGGCCGCCCGCGCGGCAGCGGAGCTGACGCGCAGGCCGGAAAACGC
>Ga0307477_10000570_pt1 | contig 39620 bp, 37 predicted proteins | sample atmos_gasesECM2C_FD_203316 | JGI IMG/M metagenome (GOLD analysis project Ga0307477, IMG submission 203316) | Hardwood forest soil microbial communities from Morgan-Monroe State Forest, Indiana, United States - atmos_gasesECM2C_515 | ecosystem: Environmental > Terrestrial > Soil > Temperate... | reverse complement strand
CCGCATGCCGTGGCGATCGCTTTCATCGCGTAATTCCGAGATCCCTTCGATGCGCTTGTCGCGAACGAGATCGGCAATGCGCTCTAGCATGCGCGCTTTATTCACCTGGTAGGGAATTTCCGTAACAATGATCGCTTCGCGGTCCCGGCGCAGCTCTTCGAAATGAAGCTTCGCCCGCATCAGCACGGAACCGCGGCCTCGCGCGAGCGCAGCGCGCGGCGCATTCCGCCCGATAATCAGCGCGCCGGTCGGAAAGTCCGGTCCGGGCACGATATCGGTCAACGCTTCCAGGCCGATCGAGGGGTCCTCGATATAGGCGAGGCACGCATCGACCACCTCGCCCATGTTATGGGGCGGAACATTGGTCGCCATGCCGACGGCAATTCCGCCGGCGCCGTTGACCAAAAGATTGGGAAACCTGGCGGGCAGCACAATGGGCTCGCGTTCCGAGGCGTCGTAATTGTCCTGAAAATCGACGGTGTTTTTTTCCAGATCTTCGGTCAGCGCATGGGCGGCCTTGGCGCGGCGCACTTCCGTGTAGCGCATGGCCGCAGGCGGATCGCCGTCGACGGATCCGAAATTCCCTTGGCCGTCGATGAGCGGAAGCCTCATCGAAAAATCTTGCGCCAACCGGACCAGCGCGTCGTACACCGCCTGATCGCCATGTGGATGGTATTTGCCAATGACATCGCCGACGACGCGCGCCGATTTGCGATAAGGCTTGTTCCAGTCGTAGCCACTCTCGTGCATTGAATAGAGGATACGCCGATGCACGGGCTTGAGCCCGTCGCGTACGTCGGGAAGCGCGCGCGATACGATCACGCTCATCGCGTAGTCGAGATAGGACCGCTTGAGCTCGCTCTCGATCGCTATCGGGCTGATATTTCCCCCCGCAGGAGGTTCGCCGCCTTCGCTGTCCTTATGATCGTGTTCGCTGCTCAATAGGGGTTCTCGATCGGCGCGTTCGCCAGTTCAGTGACGACGAATTAGCACTTGGCTTGGGATTCGAACAGGCTTAACGAACATCGAGCAGGCGATGCATCTCTGCGATGACAAGATCGATATCGTAGGCATACATTCGGCGCCCGCCATTTGCTCCTTGCCCGTCCAAATAGCCGAAAGTAACCCCCACGACCGCGCCTGTTCCCGCGTCGACGACGGGACCGCCGGAGAAACCACCGCCCGCGTCGGCATTGAAGGTGATGGCCCGTTGTGTGCGGCAGTCTGTGCATCGCGGGGCGACAAATTCGTCAACGGTAGCGATCTCGCCTTTGGCTTCGCGCAAGTCGCGGTCGCTGCCCTGTCCGTAGGCAATCACCTGCTCCCCGCCAAGTGGGTTGGCAAATTCCGGCGCGGTACGCTGCTCCGTACGGAAGAACAACAGGTCATAATCGCGAGACCGCGCGAGAAGGCGATCCGGAGGAATGAAATTCAGATTGTGATCATTAGTTACCGCCACATTGGGCGTGAGGGCCAGCGCTGCGCCCCAGCGCCCGAACACCAGCATGCGGCTCTGGCTCAGCGGAATATACGCACCCATAAGCCGCGGGTTGATGAAGCCTTTGGAGTGTTCTCCGGCGGAACACCCGATCAGCGCCGGCCACAACAACACTCCGGCGAGCCAGAAACGCCGCACTCCGCAATTCCTCTGCATAAATTCCGCTCGACGGATTACTAACTCGCCGTGGCTGAACTATCAGAACGGAATCTCGTCGTCGAGGTCATTGCGTTGGAAGCTGCGGGATTCTTCCGAAGCACCGGCCATGACCGGCTTCTCCGTCCGCTCGCCCTCACCGCGCGCATCCAGCATCACCAATTCGCCGCGGAACCGTTGCAGCACGATTTCGGTGCTGTATTTTTCCGCGCCATCCTTGTCGTTGTACTTGCGGGTCTGCAATTGCCCCTCAAGATAGATCTTGGACCCTTTGTGAAGATATTGCTCCGCGACCTTTGCGAGGTTCTCGTTAAAAATAACGACGCGGTGCCATTCGGTCCGTTCCTTGCGCTCCCCCGATGCCTTGTCGCGCCAGGATTCCGAGGTGGCGACGGATAGGTTGACCACGGGATCGCCCGAAGTTAGCCGCCTCACCTCCGGGTCGCGCCCTAAATTGCCAATCAGGATCACCTTGTTGACGCTGCCCGCCATCCCCATCTCTCCTTTGCTGAAATCTCAAATTAGCGTCCGATCCCGGCGCGCACCACCGGTAGGATCGCGTTGTCCACGCCGATTTAACCGGGCGCAGAACATTCCTAGCATATGTTCTTGTTTTGTTCTAGAGAAATCTTCCATGGTGAATCCGCCTTGCAGACATATCCGCGGCTCGCCATAGCTGTCGGTTCAACTTCGGTCGGGTAATGCAGAAAACCATCTCCGTTCGCGGCGCGCGCGAGCATAACCTTAAGAATATCAACGTCGATATTCCCAGGGACCAGCTTGTGGTCATTACCGGATTGTCGGGCTCCGGCAAATCTTCGCTGGCCTTCGATACGGTCTATGCCGAAGGTCAGCGGCGCTATGTCGAGAGCCTGTCGGCTTACGCACGCCAGTTCCTGGAAATGATGCAAAAGCCCGATGTCGATCACATCGACGGGTTATCGCCGGCGATTTCGATCGAACAGCGCACCACGTCGAGAAACCCCCGTTCGACCGTAGGCACGGTTACTGAAATCTACGATTACCTGCGCCTGCTCTTTGCCCGTGCCGGTATTCCCTATTCGCCGGCCACCGGCCTGCCCATCGAAAGTCAGACGGTCAGCCAAATGGCCGACCGCATTCTCGCACTTCCCGAAGGCACGCGGCTTTTTTTGCTGGCGCCGATCGTGCGAGGCCGCAAAGGCGAATATCGCAAGGAATTGGCGGAACTGCAAAAGAAGGGATTCCAGCGAATCAAGGTGGATGGCAAACTTTACGATCTCGCCGAGGCGCCGGCGCTCGACAAAAAACTGAAGCACGATATCGAAGTGGTCGTGGATCGCGTGGTGGTCAGGAAGGATCTTGGCAACCGCTTGCCCGATTCGATCGCCACCGCGCTCGATCTCGCCGACGGCCTTCTTATTGCTGAATTTGCCGACGAAAAGGAACAAGGCGAGCCCAAACGCCTGTTGATGTCGTCCAAATTCGCCTGTCCGGTGTCCGGCTTTACCATTCCGGAAATCGAGCCGCGCCTTTTCTCGTTCAACAATCCGCACGGGGCCTGCCCCGAATGCGATGGGCTGGGCTCAAAGCTTTATTTCGATCCCGCGCTTGTCGTTCCAAACGAAGGCTTAAGCCTGCGCGCAGGAGCGATCGCGCCATGGTCGCGCTCGTCTTCTCCCTATTATTTGCAAACGCTGGATGCGATCGCGCGCCACTATAAGGTCGCGCTCAATACGCCTTGGGAAGACCTGCCGAAAAAAATCCGCGATGTGATCCTGTTTGGCTCCGGCGAGGAGGAAATCAAATTCTCCTATGATGACGGATTGCGGCGTTACGACATCAAGAAAGCCTTCGAGGGTGTGATCTCCAATATGGAGCGGCGCTACAAGGAGACGGATTCGTCCTGGATTCGGGAAGAGCTCGAGCGCTATCAGTCAGAAAGTCCTTGCGAAGTTTGCCATGGTTACCGCCTTAAACCCGAAGCGCTGTGCGTCAAGATAGCCGGCCGCCATATCGGCGAGGTTTGCGCGCTTTCCGTGCGTGCCGCGGATCGCTGGTTTGGCGAGCTCGACGCTCAGCTCAATGCCAAACAGCGCGAAATCGCCGCACGTATCCTCAAGGAAATCCGAGCGCGCCTGCTTTTCCTCAACAATGTGGGCTTGGATTATCTGACGCTGTCGCGTTCGTCGGGTACGCTCTCGGGAGGCGAGAGCCAGCGTATCCGCTTGGCGTCCCAAATCGGCTCGGGTCTTTCGGGGGTGCTCTATGTGCTGGACGAACCTTCGATCGGTCTCCACCAGCGCGACAATGCACGGCTGCTCGATTCGCTGAAAAACCTGCGCAATCTCGGCAATACCGTCATCGTGGTAGAGCACGACGATGAAGCGATCCGAACCGCCGATTACGTGATCGATATGGGACCTGGCGCCGGTGTTCATGGCGGAGAGATCGTGGCGGAAGGCACGCCTTCCGATATCATGGCGAATCCCTCGAGCTTAACCGGCCAATACCTTTCGGGCGTGCGCCAGATTCCGATGCCCGCAGGGCGGCGGCGCGCCGTGCATAATCGCTGGTTGCAAGTAGTAGGGGCGTCCGCCAACAATCTCAAAAACATCACCGCGAGCGTGCCCCTCGGCACTTTCACGTGTGTCACAGGAGTCTCGGGAGGAGGTAAATCCACTCTCATCATCGAGACGCTGTACAAAGCCGTGGCGCGCCGCCTCAATAATGCGCGCGAGCATCCGGCCCCACACGAAAAAATCCTCGGGCTCGAATTTCTCGATAAAGTCATCGACATCGATCAATCGCCGATCGGGCGAACGCCGCGTTCCAATCCTGCGACCTATACGGGCGCGTTTACGCCCATTCGCGAATGGTTTGCGGGCTTGCCGGAAGCCAAAGCCCGCGGCTATGGGCCGGGGCGGTTCTCATTCAACGTCAAAGGCGGGCGCTGCGAAGCCTGCCAGGGCGACGGCGTGATCAAGATCGAGATGCACTTCCTGCCGGACGTCTATGTCCAATGCGACGTTTGCGGCGGCAAGCGCTACAATCGCGAAACGCTGGAGGTGAAGTTTCGCGGCTATTCCATCGCCGATGTGCTCGACCTGACCGTGGAGGCGGGCGCCGATCTCTTCAAAGCCGTGCCTGCGGTGCGGGAGAAGCTTGACACGCTCAGCCGCGTGGGCCTCGGCTATATAAAGGTTGGCCAACAGGCGACAACCCTTTCGGGCGGGGAAGCCCAGCGTGTAAAGCTCGCCAAGGAGCTGTCGCGGCGCGCTACCGGCCGCACGCTTTATATCCTGGACGAACCCACCACCGGTCTCCATTTCGAAGATGTGCGCAAGCTCCTGGACGTGCTGCATGAGCTGGTGGAGACGGGCAATACTGTGGTGGTGATCGAGCACAATCTCGAAGTCATCAAGACTGCGGACTGGATCATCGATCTGGGACCGGAAGGCGGTGACGCCGGCGGCGAGATCGTCGCGGCGGGCACGCCTGAGGACGTCGCGAAAGTGGCCCGGTCCTACACCGGTCAATATTTGAAAGTGCTGCTCAAGAAGCAACTCCGCGCCAATGCGGCGGAATGAGCCATCAAGCGAATCTCCTCGGCCAAAGCGGCGGAACGAGCCACCAGAGAGCAAGCGTGTAAACACAGACGGTGACGTAGAGAAGAACAAACATCCAAGGTGCTAACGGCCAGAAGATGAGATGGGACACCAAGCTCGCAATCAGTGGCGCGTCGGACGGGCGCCCACCCGCTAAACGGACCAAATCGTCGTGCCAGATTGTCAAGAAACAGATACGGCCGAATAGCGCCTGAACCGCCACGGCCGCCAGAATGCCCAGATGAAGCGCCCGCCATCCAAAACCTCGTACGAAGGTCCACCCCTGCCATGCGCCCAAGGGAATGACGATCATCCCTAAAACGTTGAACAGAATGATGCCGAGGTGAACAATCAATACCGCATCGGCTAAAGCTAAAAGAATTGCGGCATTCAGCATGGTTCACGACGGCGGACGCCGCGTCAGGTCCACCGCTTCCACTCTCGCGCGGTAGGCGGCGGCCGTGCCGCTATAGATCAAGCCTGATCCCAGAACGAAAATCACCGCGCTGAAAATTTCCCACGGCAGCAGCTTTTCCTCCATGGCTTCGCCGGCGCGCTGGAAGAACTCGGCCGGATTCATGTTGGCGAAATTAGGCCCCAGGGCAGAGCGCAGTACCACGGCTTCGCCGCCCAGAAGCAACAAGAGAACGGGAAGCCCCAACGCGATGATGATCGCAAAGGCGCGCCAAACATTGCCCTGTGTCAGCTCATAGCTGCGGCGAAGGCCGCCGTGCTCTTCGGCGACGATGCTGGCCGGAAGGAAAAAGCCCGCGCGTAGAATAATAACTAGCGCGGAGAGAAAGACGGCCCATGAGACCAGTTGGGCAAGGATGCCCGGCGCGCCGGCCTGGGTCCGGCCGGGCATATCCAGAGGAATGCCCGCCAGCCGGAACACGGCCGCTGTTATAAAGGCCGCCAACAAGATCAAGCCGGCTGCGCCGAGCAGATAGCGGATCGTCGCGGCAAACATCCGCCACTCGCTTCGCCCGGCCGCCAAATATGCGATCACACCGGTACTGCGTTGTCCCAGAACGTGCCGTGTGATGGCGACCGCAATGATCGCCGCGGCAAACACCGTGACTGCCAATCCGGCCAAGGACACCGCGAGATAGAATGCCACCGTCTGCGGTTCGCCCGCTTCGATATCCGCCCGATGAATCGCGGCGTAGATTGCCGTGAGATAGCTCGCCAGCGACGAAAGCACCGCCGGCAACCAGGAGATTCCGACAATTGTGCCGATCTCGGCGAAAACAAAACGATAGGAAAAGGCGATCGTTTGGCCGACCGGAATTTTTTGCATCAGAACGTTCCGTACTTCAAATCAGGCGGTACGCGCGCAATCCCCAAGACCCAAGCGCCGTGCCGCTCGGCCCTGTTTAACACAGGTGTTGTAGCTGTGCCCTGTACAGATGGGGGAATTGGGCCGGGTGCGGCAATTGCCGCAACTCGCGTTCCGCGTTATGCCCCTCGCATGAGCCCCATTCATGTCATCGGCGGAGGCCTCGCCGGAAGCGAGGCCGCATGGCAAGCAGCGCAAGCCGGCGTACCAGTCGTGCTCCACGAAATGCGGCCGGCTCGCAAAACCGAAGCCCACCAGACAGAGGGTTTGGCCGAACTCGTATGCTCCAATTCATTCCGCTCGGATGACTGGGAGAACAACGCCGTCGGTTTGCTTCACCAAGAGATGCGCCACGCCGAATCGTTGATCATGCAGGCTGCCGATACGACTAAGCTTCCTGCCGGCGGTGCGCTGGCGGTGGATCGCGAAGCTTTTTCCACTTTCGTCGAGCAGGCCCTTCGCTGCCACCCGCGCATCGTCATTATGCGCGAAGAAATCGCCGAGCCGCCGGCCGATTGGGACAGCGTCATTGTTGCCACCGGCCCACTTACGTCCGCTGCCTTGTCCAACACATTACGGACACTGACGGGCGAAGAGTCCCTCGCCTTCTTCGATGCCATCGCGCCGATCGTCGAACGTGATTCGATCAATCTCGATATCGCCTGGTTCCAATCGCGTTACGACAAGCAAGGCCCGGGTGGCGGCGATGCGGACTACATCAATTGCCCGCTGACGGAGGAACAATATCACGGTTTTGTCGGCGCGCTGCGAACGGGCGAAAAGACCGAATTCCACGAGTGGGAAACCTCGACACCCTATTTCGAGGGTTGCCTTCCCATCGAGGTCATGGCGGCGCGCGGCGAAGATACGCTGCGGTTCGGCCCGATGAAGCCGGTCGGCTTGCGCGACCCCAGGACCGGCCGGCGCCCCTACGCCGTCGTGCAGCTTCGCCAGGACAATTCGTTGGGCTCGCTGTGGAATATGGTCGGTTTCCAAACCAAGTTGAAGCACGGCGAGCAGAGTCGCATTTTCCGCACGATTCCCGCATTGGAAAATGCGCGTTTCGCCCGGCTAGGCGGTATCCACCGCAACACGTTCATCAATTCCCCACGTCTCCTGGATCAACAGCTACGGCTGAAAGCGAGGCCCTGCTTACGTTTTGCCGGTCAGATCACCGGGGTCGAAGGCTATGTTGAATCCGCGGCGATTGGGCTTTTGGCTGGGCGCTTCGCCGCAGCTCAACTGCGCAAGGAATCCGCGCCGGCCCCACCGCCCACGACAGCGTTGGGCGCGTTGCTCGCGCACATCACCAAAGGAGCAGACGCGCGGACGTTCCAACCGATGAATGTGAATTTTGGATTGTTTCCGCCATTAACCGCCGAGGTTCGTGGACGCGACCGCAAGAAGGCCCTGGCGCAGCGTGCGCTTGCCGATCTCGATGAGTGGCTCGGCCGTCGCGTCGCCGCAGAGTAAAAATTTAGCCGGCTAAATGCGTCCTCGCGCCATGGCGCGTATCATGGTCAATTGGCGCCTATAGATCGGAATCTCGGCGGGATCGCGAAACGGATTGAAGCCGGGTCGCGTCAGCAGGTTGAGAAAACCCGGCACCAATGCCGCCGGAAGGAAGGCCGGAAGAAACCTTCGCGACAATCCGCGAACGGCTGCATGATGGGATCGCGCTGTCTGGCTGAGGCGAGCGAAAAGAGTCGCCAAAGCGGGGGTGGATTCACCGGCGAAGAGGGCTTCGGGCGTAACGCCCGCTTCGCTCATAAGATCCGCAGGCAGCATTACTCGCCCGCCCGCGGCGTGGAAGGGAATCGCTCGCAGCAGACCCGTCAGGGCATAGGCGATTCCGGCCTCGCGCGCATCTTCATCCAGATTGTTACTGGTGCCGAGAATCCGTGCCGCGAGCCGCATGACGTGACCGGACGTTGCGTCCGCATAGGCTTCCAAGCTCTCCAGATCCGGGAATGGCGCCGGCTCTAAATCCTGTTCCCGCGCATCGATGAACGACTCGAATAAGGATTTCGGCAAGTCGTGCGAGCGCACCGCCTGCGCCAACAGATCCACCAGCTCCGGACTATTTCCGCCTCCGGAATAAATTTCGTCGATTTTCTCGCGCCACCATTGCAGCCGAATCTGACCGGGAGTCGGCTGGCTTACGCCTTCGGCGATTTTCGCGACCTCATAATTGAACGCGTACAACGCGAACAAATTCGGCCGCAGCTTCGCCGGCGCGAACAATGCGGCAAGATAGCGGTCGTAATCCGCCCTGCGGACCGTGATTGGCAAAAGACCGGCAGTTATCAGGCCAGATGCGCCGCGCCGACCATGCAGAATAGCATGGGGATCGACAACAGCGTATTGGTGCGCGAAAACAGCCCCGCCGTCCGCGCAGCTTTGGTTTTTTGATCCGCCGGAAGATCGGGGTACGCATTGCCGATGTTCAGCGCCCTTTGCTGGTTCGGCCAGATGACGAACCACACGTTGAACCACATGATCGTGCCGAGCCACATGCCGATGCCGATCAGGATCACCTTTAAATCGATGAATCCTTCGATCGCATCCAGCGTATAGGCTTGCAGCAAATAGCCGTTCAGCGCCGCGAGGATGATGCCGAAAACGATTGTCGCCATTGCACCCCAGCGAAACCAAAAGAGTGCTTCCGGCGTGATGAAGCGCGAAACGCCGCCTTTCAGCTCGTCAGGAATTTTCGGCATTGTCGGCGTTTGAACGAAGTTGAAATACCACAGCAGACCAATCCACATGATGCCGGAAATGATATGGAGCCAGCGAACCAAAAACGGCCAAAACACATAATTGTTGAACTCGGTCTGCGACCAATAAATGAGGAAGACGATGAAGGCGAGCACGAAGCCCGCAATGACCGTGTTCCGAAGATTGGTGAGAATGGTTGCTATCATCGAATCCCCCGCGCTCGTATCGGCCGCGGAAATTATACTATTTGACTCGTTTGCTCCACGAAAAGCGCGTCATGGCGCGGCGGTTCGCTGCAACGCACCAAATCCGAACGTTAGAGTGCCAAGGCCTTGGGCCGTGTGCGACGGAGCCAGGTGACCACGATCAGACGCGTAACCATTACAGCGGTGAAGAACGAGGTGATGACTCCGAGTCCCAGCGTTACGGCGAATCCACGCACCGGGCCGGTGCCGACGGAGTAAAGAATCGCCGCAGCCAGGACATGGGTCATATTGGTGTCGATGATGGTTGCCGTCGCACGGCGGAATCCGGCATCGATTGCGGCAATGACGGTTTTGCCCCCCCGCATTTCTTCCCGAATTCGCTCATAGATCAGGACGTTGGCGTCCACCGCCATGCCCATGGTGAGCACCATGCCGGCAATGCCGGGAAGCGTCAGAGTCGCCTGGAGCCCGGTCAGCAGCGCGAAGAGCAGCGCCATGTTCACCGCGAGCGCCAGCGTCGCGAACACGCCGAACAAACCATAGGTAGCAACCATGAACGCTACCACCGCGGCGAGGCCGCCGATGGCAGCGAGCTTTCCCGCTTGGACGGAATCGGCCCCAAGCTCGGCACCGACCGTGCGTTCCTCGATGACCGTAAGGGCCGCCGGCAGCGCACCCGCATTGAGCAGGATCGCGAGGTCGTTGGCGGTCTCCAACGTGAAATTGCCCGAAATCTGGCCTTGCCCCCCAAGGATGGGTTCGCGGATCACGGGCGCCGAAATCACGCGGTTATCGAGCACAATGGCAAATAGCCGATTGACATTAGCCTTGGTGACGTCGCCGAATTGCCGCGCGCCCTGCGTATCGAAACGGAAATTCACCACCGGCTCGCCGCCGCGCGAATCAAAGCCGGAACTCGCCTGCTCCAACCGATCGCCCGACACCATGACCCGGCGTTGCACCAGATAGGGAACGGTCGGCTTGCTGGCCTTATCGACTTCGTACAGCAGCTCGTCGTCCGGCGGTACGACGCCTTTCAGCGCGTCCTCGATGTTCCCGGTTGGGTCGACAAGGCGGAATGTCATTTTCGCTGTGGTGCTGAGCACGCGCTTTAATTCTTCCGGATTTTTCAGGCCGGGCACCTGGACCAGGATGCGATCTTCCCCCTGCTGCTGGATGGTTGGCTCGCGCGTTCCCAGCGCATCGATGCGCCGGCGCACGACTTCGATGGATTGATTGACGATCTGGGTCTGCATCTGCCGCTGATAGGCTTGCGACATGCGGAAGGTAAAATTTCCCTGGCCGTCATCGGTAAGATCGTATTCCGCGGAGCCCAGGCCCAAGAAGGTGCCGGGCGGCGAGGCGATATCGTGCAGGATTTTTCGCGCGGCATCGAGTCGCGAGAGATCGGAAATTTTGAGGCTGACGCTGTCTCGCGCCGTATCGAGGCCGGTGTAGTTGATCGTAGGCTTTTCGCGCCGCAGGGCCGTTCGGACATCGCCGCGTAGCGTTTCCAGCCGTTCCTTCACCACGCCCGGCATGTCGACTTCGAGCAGTAGATAGGAGCCGCCCTGAAGATCGAGGCCAAGATTGACCGTAGAGCTGGGAAGCCAACCCGGCATCGATGCGCGCACGCGCTCCGGCAGCAAATTGGGCAGCGCGAAGATGAACCCGAAAAACAGGATCACCAGAACTGTAATCGCCTGCCAGCGGCCGATATAGATCATGACATCCCCTTTGCGGCTTTAAGCATCGACGCCGGATCAGGTCTCGGCCTTCTCGACGCCCTTGGTCCGCACCTCGGTTAGCGTGCTTTTCAGAACTCTGACCTGCACATTGTCTGCGATTTCCACCATGAGTTCGCCGTCATCCTTGACCTTGGCGACCTTACCGATCAGCCCCCCGGCAGTGACCACGGTGTCGCCGCGGCGGACGGATTCGACCATCTGCTGATGGGTTTTAACGCGCTGCTGCTGCGGCCGGATCAAAAGAAAGTAGAAAATCCCAAAAAGCAGGACCAGTGGTACGAGAGTGGAAACCAGAGGATCGTTCAGGTTCATTTTTGCCTGCTCTTTAGGGAATTCGTCCTGCCGAATTCGGCGGAATATAGTCCTGCCATCCTCCTTTGCAACGGGAGCCCGCCTGGGTTACGGAACTCTCTATGCCCAAGGATTTCGCCAGAATCGAGGCGCTTCTCGAGCGGATTGCAGCCGCCCTCGAGGGGGCACGCGCACGCCCGCAAGATGAGGTCGAGTCCGAGCTTCACGATGCCGATGCTTTCGTCTGGGAAGCCGAAGGCGCTCTACTGACGCCGGTTGCGAAGGTCTCGGCACTTCCCCTTATGCTCTTGAAGGGCATCGATAATGCGCGCGACATCCTGTTGCAGAATACGCGCCGTTTTGCCGCCGGCCTGCCCGCCAACAATGCGCTTCTCTGGGGCGCGCGCGGCATGGGCAAAAGCTCGCTAATCAAAGCCGTGCACGCGGACGTAAACCATGGCACCCCGCCCGGCCCCCGGCTCGCGCTGATCGAAATCCATCGCGAAGATATTGGAGGCTTGCCGCTTCTGTTGCGACGATTGCGCGGAATCGACCGGCGTTTTCTGCTGTTCTGCGACGACCTGTCATTCGACCGCGAAGACACCAGCTACAAATCGCTCAAAGCTGCGCTGGAGGGCGGAATTGAGGGTAGACCCCCGAACGTGCTCTTTTATGCGACATCGAACCGCCGCCATATGATGCCGCGCGAGATGGTGGAGAATGAACGCTCTACGGCGATCAATCCATCAGAAGCGGTCGAAGAGAAGGTTTCCCTTTCCGATCGCTTCGGCCTGTGGCTAGGGTTTCACCACTGCGGACAGGATGAATATCTCGCGATGGTCGCAGCCTATGCGGAGTATTTCAAACTACCGCTGAAGCATCCTGAGCTGAGCGAGCGAGCGTTAGCCTGGGCGGCGGGGCGCGGCGGCCGTTCCGGACGCGTCGCTTGGCAGTTCATCCAGGATCTCGCCGGCGATTTGGGAAAGAAGCTCGTTTAAGGATTTGATTTGGAGTCTGCCGCTCGGCGGAAGCGCCCAGCCTTCTTTTTTGGCGTTCGGCTCTGCGATTTTTGCGGACGACGCGTGAGCTTTGCAACCGAACCGTCCAGTTCCTTTGCCAACCGCTGCTGCTCGCGCAGTTCGGTTAAATCCATGTGGAGGGGCGTGACTGAAATGCAGCCCTCCGCTATGGCATGCAAGTCGGTGCCGCGTTCGGGATCGCTGAAAATGCGTTTGAAGCCCACCCAAAAATAGGTGCGGCCGCGCGCGTCAACCCGTTCATCGACGCGCAGCATGGACTGATCGCGTTGTCCCTGTGAAGTGACGACGACATGCTTCACCTGCCCCGGCGAAAGCGGGGGGAAATTGATATTGAGCAGCACGCCTTCCGGCCAGCCGAGCTCGACCAGCCGCTTCATCAGGGGCGGTCCGTGCTTTACTGCACAAGCAAAAATCGAATTTTCATGCGTTACCGGTAGATCAAGATCGCCCTTACGGCCACCGACGGCCTGGCTCATCGCAACTGAAGGAATCCCCAACACGACGCCTTCCATGGCGGCCGCGACCGTCCCCGAGTAAGTGATATCGTCCGCGACATTGAAGCCGCGATTGACCCCCGAGATCACGAGATCGGGCAAACGGTCTTTCATGATGTGAATGCCAGCCATCATCACGCAATCGGTCGGCGTGCCGGAAAGCGCGAAGCGCTGATGTCCGGCATGGCGGAGCCGCAAAGGGAGCGTCAACGTCAGCGAATGCGACGCGCCCGATTGCTCGGTTTCCGGCGCAACCACCCAAATATCGTCGGACAGAGCGCGGGCAATCTTCTCCGCGACTGCCAGGCCCGGTGCGTGAATCCCATCGTCATTGGAAACGAGGATCCGAGGCTTCTTCTTGCGGCGCATTAGGGGTCGATTCGCTCCAACCCGCCCATATAGGGCTTCAAGACCTCCGGGATCAGAACCGATCCGTCTGCCCGCTGGTAATTTTCCAGAATACCGACCAGCGTGCGCCCAACCGCGAGACCGGAACCGTTGAGCGTGTGCACGAAGCGCGTGTTCTTGGCGTTTTCGGGCCGGTAGCGGGCGTTCATGCGCCGGGCCTGGAAATCCCCGCAATTCGAACACGAGGAGATTTCCCGGAACGTCCCCTGCCCCGGCAGCCAGACCTCAATGTCATAGGTTTTTCTTGCGCCAAATCCCGTATCGCCGGTCGAAAGCACGATTACTCTGTGGTGCAGCCCTAAGCGTTTCAGCACTTCTTGAGCGCAGTTGGTCATCCGCTCATGCTCTGCCGCCGATTGTTCGGGTGTGGTGATCGATACCAATTCCACCTTGGAGAATTGGTGCATGCGGATCATACCGCGTGTGTCCTTGCCGGCAGCGCCCGCTTCCGCGCGAAAGCAAGGCGTGTAGGCAGTGAAGCGAAGTGGAAGATTGGCCTCGCTGAGGATTTGTTCACGAACGAGATTCGTGAGGGGCACTTCGGCGGTCGGAATCAGCCAATAACTATCACCCGCCCGAAAAAGATCGTCGGCGAATTTGGGCAATTGCCCGGTGCCGAATACCGCAGAATCGCGCACCAGATACGGCGGCGAAACTTCCGTATACCCGCCGATCTGCAATTTGTCTTCGAGATTATTTTCCGTCGGCTGCTCCGTGTGCAGATCGAGCATGAACTGCGCCAGTGCGCGTTCAAGGCGAGCTAAGCGGTTTTTCAACACGACGAAGCGCGCGCCCGATATGCGGGCAGCAGTTTCAAAATCCATCTCGCCCAGCGCTTCGCCGAGCTCGAAATGCTCCTTTGTCGAGGTGAGGTCCGGTTTCTTGCCCCAGCGGCGGATTTCCACATTTGCGGCGTCATCGGCTCCTACCGGCACATCGGCTGCAGGGAGATTCGGAATGGTCGCGAGAAAATCATTCAATTCCGCTTGCAGCCGCCGCTCTTCCTCTTCTCCTTTTTGGATCTCCGCTTTCAGCCCGGCCACCTCGGCCATCAACGCCGCGGCTTGCGCCTCGTCCTTTTTTGCCTTGGCCTGGCCGATCAGCTTGGAAGCATCGTTGCGGTGCGCTTGCATTTGCTGCAAGCGAGCAAGAACCACGCGCAGTTCGGCGTCGCGCTGCAGCACCGGGGCGCTTAAGGGCGCAAGACCGCGCCGTTTCAAACCTTCATCGAAGGCGGCAGGATCGTCGCGAATGAGTTTGATGTCGTGCATGGCGGTTAATCGGGTGAATCGCGCGCCGTTCTGGCATGGCCGGCCCGGGCGCGCAAAGCTAAACTCGATCTTTAGGAGGAAACCATGAGCGAAGACGAACGAGCGATCCGCGATTTGGTCGCCACCTGGATCGCCGCGAGCAAGAGCGGCGACACGCCAACGGTCCTAAGCCTGATGGCCGACGACGTGCTATTCCTCACTCCTGGTCGAAAACCGTTTGGAAAAGAGGAGTTCGCCACGACTTCCGGGCAAATGAGAGACGTCAGCTTCGAAGGCGAAAGCGAGGTTCAAGAGATCGAGATTTGTGGCGATCGCGCGTGGTGCCGCACGCATCTTACGGTGACTATGGTCGCTCCCGGCGGCAAGCCCATCCGGCGGTCGGGTTACACGCTATCGATTTTGCACAAACAGCCGGGCGGCCAATGGGTCATTTTCCGCGATGCGAATCTGCTGGCGGCGGAACAGGGTTAAGTGGTAGCGGCTGCGGCCTTGGCTTCCTCGGCGGCGCGCTGTTTCTCCATGAGCTTCACGCACAAAATCGAAATCTCGTAAAGAGCGACCAGCGGGATTGCGAGGCTCAGCTGGCTGAAGACATCGGGCGGAGTCACGACCGCCGCGACGACGAACACGCCAACAATGGCGTAGCGCCGCACGCCGGCGAGACCCTTGCTGGTCACGATACCGACGCGCCCAAGCAGCGTCAGCAGCACCGGCATTTCGAAGCAGAAGCCGAAAGCGAAGATCAGCGTCATGACGAAGCTCAGATATTCGCCGACGCGAGGCATCAGCTGAATTGCGATGGTGTTCGGCCCGCCGCTCGGGATTTCGTAGCTGAGGAAAAATTGGATCGCCCGCGGCAGCATCAAATAATAGACGAACGCAGCACCGATGATGAACATCACCGGAGTCGCCAGCAGAAACGGCAAAATGGCGCGCCGTTCGTGCTTATACAGCCCGGGCGCGATGAACAGCCAAAGCTGGCTCGCCATGTAGGGAAAGGCGAGACAGATCGCGCCGAACATCCCGACCTTCACATAGGTGAAGAATTGCTCGTAAAGGGCTGTAAAAATCATTTGGCGATTGGCTTGGCCGGCAAGCGCATGCGCAAGCGGCTCGGTCAAAAACTGGAAGATCGGGCGAGCAAACGCAAAGCAAACGATGAAACAAACCAGAAATGCAATGACCGAGCGGATGATACGATTGCGCAGCTCGACCAGATGCTCGAGCAATGGCGCTTTGCTCGCCTCGAGTTCGGCTTCTTCGTCAGGTGTCGGATCGGCCATGAAAGTCTAAACGGCTGTTTCCGTCGAAGTCCCGGCTGGAGATTGTTCCAGTTTGGGCGTTTCCTGCGGTGTCGCAGGTTTTTCGGCGGGCGCAGATGGCGCGTCCAATTTCGGCGGCGCGGCGCCGACATCCTCAATATGGGAATCGAGGCTGATCGGGTTTTCTGGAATCCCCAACGCGGCATAATCGAGGTCGGTCAGGGGCTTTGTCGCTTCCGTTGCGTGGGTCCGCAACTTATTCACTTCGGCGCGCAGTTCATCGAGTTCACTCTGGCGCGCCATTTCGTCGAAGCTGCGGCGGAATTGGTCCGCCATGGCGCGCGCGCGCCCGGCCCATTGTCCCGCGGTGCGCATCAATTTCGGCAGATCCTTGGGACCCACCACCACCAGCGCAACGATCAGGATGACGAAAAGCTCGCTCCACGCAATATCGAACATGGTACCTCATGCCTCGCGACAGGCCGATATGCAGCCCGCGGCCCGCGCGCAACATCGGCGAGGCCGGAGCCTCAGCCTTGCTTAACCTCGTCGACCTTCTTGGCTTCGACGGTCTCATGCTTGTCGGCAATGACTCGCTGATCGTTTGGATCCTTGAGGCCTTCCTTGAAATTCCGGATGCCATGCGCGAGGTCGCCCATGAGGCCCGAAATCTTTCCTTTGCCTCCAAACAGAACCATCACAACGGCAAGGACGATGAGCCAGTGCCAAATTGTAAAACCACCCATAGGTCTTTCTCCGATGATCAGGCCATGATAACGCGCCGGTCCCAGGACTTGCGCATTTTTCTTTGCCCAATCCCAAGTTTCTTGCCTGTCTAGCTGGGATATATACCCTGGCCAATTCCCCTTCCGCTACCGATTTCCCGACTGCCTGACCGAAAGGTGAAGCAAAGCTTCACGGGCCCGTGATGTCAAAGCACGATCGCTTGCGGTTTCCTGTCGAAAGCCGCCGCGAGCGCCGCCAAGCGCTTATGCGTGGCCTCCGCAAAGAGCGCCCTTTTAGGAGCCGGAATTTCGAGCGCGAGGGTGTCCTTGCCGAGTTGAAGGCTAGTCGCCGGCAAGATGCCTTCGACCGCGCCCGAGAAACCGAAGGCGAGCCGGGCGGCAAGCCCGATCTTCTGCGCGAGCGCCGCCCCTTCATCCCCCAAAAGCGCGCTAATTCCGTTTTCGTGGGGCAATTCTTCGTCGCCGGCATAGCGGTAATAGACCGAAGTCGCCATCAAGGCGCGCTCGTGATGATCGGCGCCGCCATAGGCGCCATGCAGCACTTGGGCAAACGCGCCTGCAGCCCGGTCATCGGGATGACGCCGCCAGCCAATGTCGGACACTAGGCAGATCGCTTCCCGGATTCTGCGCTCCGGCGCGGGCTCCTTGGGGAAAAGAGCCGTCATCCAATCGAACAGCTCGGCTGCGTGTCCCGCGATGCGCGATTCGCGCTCGTTCAAGTCGCGCGCGAATGCGAGCAACGGATCTTTGCTTGCTTCTTCCGGCTTAAGCTTCCTCTGCAATACCCCCTCGCGAAGGCCATAAGCGGAAACGATGACGTTCTTGAGCGCGAAGCCGTGGATCATTTCTTCCATGACCAGCGCGCCATAGGGCAGCGCTTCCGCGCGCCGCTTGGGCACTGACCGCATCTTCTCGAGCGATTTGCGGGAAAGCCCCGAGACAACCCGGCAAAGCTTGATCGCCCGCCCCGCAGGGATGACGTAATGGTGCAAGACGCGCAGGGGATAATTCTGTCCGTCCATGTCCACATGAGCGAGCGCGCGCCAGATGCCGCCCACCGCGTAAAGCGCCCGGCCTTTGAGCGCCTTGGCGAAATCCAGGCCCTCCAAACCCTTCTCCACTATGCTGCGGCCTTTGTTGAGATTGCCACCGGTGAAATCCATCAGCCGCAGCGGTCCGAAGGGCAGCGTTGCGGCAGCGCCGGTTTGTCCGTCCTTCACGGTGACCATATCGAGACTGCCGCCGCCGAGATCGGCAACCAGCCCATCGGCATCGGGAATGCCGGCGATCATGCCTTCGGCCGCGATGCGCGCCTCCTCCTCGCCGGACAAAATCCGGATCGGATATCCCAAAGCTTTTTCCGCGGCGTCGATAAAATCCGCCCCGTTTGCAGCGTCGCGCGCCGCCGCGGTTGCGACCGCGCCCACCTCGCGGACGTTATAGCCGCGGCACAACTCGCGGAAGCGGGCAAGCGTGTCGAGCGCTAAACTCATGCCGTCCTCGTCGAGCCGTCCGGTCGAAACCATGTTACGGCCGATGGCGCAGATCGCTTTTTCATTGTGCAGGGCCGAGGCATGCCGCCACGGCCCATCGTAAATCACCAAGCGCACGGAATTGGAGCCTATGTCGATGACGGCGACGGGCTGATAGCGGCTCTGCAGGCGGGGAACTGCGCGGGACTGGAGATCGGCAAGACCCAATTGAACCCTCTTGCGGTCAGGCGCCGCGAATCGCGGTGTTCACGTTAGGAGGAGTATTCACTTTCAGAGCGCGGCCGCGACCCGAAAGAGAGGGATTGATCATGAAATAAGTGTGCGCCGAAAATGCTTCTGCCCGATCGAAGGCAGGGTCGCGAACATAAGAACCATCGGCGCGCAAATACCAGCTTTGTGCCTGATCCTTCAGATCCGCCACCATGATCTGTGACATCACCTGCTGATGCACGGTTGGATTATCGACCGGCACCATGGCTTCTACCCGGCGGTCGAGATTGCGCGGCATCCAATCCGCCGAGCTGATGTAGACCTTCGCCTTCGGCGAAGGAAGGCCAAAGCCAGTACCGAAACAGACAATGCGGGAATGTTCGAGGAACCGGCCCACAATGCTTTTCACGCGAATGTTTTCCGAAAGTCCGGCCACACCTGGGCGCAGACAACAGATGCCGCGCACGACGAGCTCGATTCGCACGCCCGCCTGGCTGGCGCGATAGAGAGCATCGATCACACGGGCATCGACCAGGGCATTGAGCTTGGCCCAGATGGCAGCGGGCCGTCCGGCGCGGGCGTGCTCGATTTCGGCTTCGATTCCGTCCATTAGCCGCGGCAGCATGGTAAGAGGAGAAATGATGATCTTCTCCAAATGCGATGGTTCGGCGTAGCCCGTGATGTAGTTGAAAAACTGCGCCGCATCGCGCCCCAAGGCCGCATCAGCCGAAAACAGCGAGAGATCGGTGTAGATCTTGGCGGTGACAGGGTGATAATTGCCGGTGCCGAAATGGACATAGGTGCGAAGCCGTCCGCTTTCGCGGCGCACCACCAGGCTCACCTTCGCGTGCGTTTTTAGTTCGATGAAGCCATACACCACTTGTGCCCCGGCGCGCTCGAGATCGCGCGCCCATTTGATGTTTGCCGCTTCGTCAAAGCGCGCCTTCAATTCCACCAGCGCCGTCACCGATTTGCCGGCCTCTGCAGCTTCAATCAAAGCGCGCACGATCGGGCTATCCGGGCTCGTGCGATAAAGCGTCTGCTTGATCGCCACGACATCGGGATCCGCCGCCGCTTGGCGAAGGAACTGCACGACCACGTCGAAACTTTCGAACGGGTGGTGAACGATGAGGTCCTTGGCCTTGATCGCAGCGAAGCAATCGCCGCCATGATCGCGGATGCGCTCCGGAAAGCGCGAGGTAAAGGGCTCGAATTGCAGGTCCGCCCGTTCGTCGAGAATCAACTGATTGGTCTCGTCGAGGCCCAAAAGCCCATCCACGACGAAGGGTTCGCGTCCGTCCATACTGAGGTGCTCGGCGATGAAGGTCCGCAATTCGGGCGGCATCGAGGCGCTGCATTTGAGGCGGATCACCTGACCACGGCGGCGGCGTTTCAGGAGCGATTCGTAAAGCCGAACCAGATCCTCGGCTTCTTCCTCGATTTCTATGTCGCTGTCACGCAGGATTTGGAACACGCCGTGAGCGATAACGGTGTGGCCGGGGAACAACCGGTCCAGATAGAGACCGATCAGGATCTCCAGCGTAACAAAACGCGCTTTGCCGCTCTTATCCGGGAGCCGCACAAAGCGCCGCAATTGCGAGGGTATGGGAACAAGCGCGGTCACGGCTTTGCTGTCGGCGTGGCGCATCAGGCGCATAGCCATGACAAAACCGAGATTGGGAATAAACGGAAACGGATGCGCGGGGTCGATCGCGAGTGGCGTCAGGATCGGGAAAATCTGCTGATTGAATTCTTCGTCCAGCCAACTCCTGTCTTCAGGCGTAAGCCGCTCACGCTCAACCACAGCGATTCCTGCGTTGGCAAGCGCGGCGCGCAATTCGAGCCAAGTCTTCTGCTGATCGGCAATAAGATCGCCCGCCATCTGATCCACGCGCGATAGCTGCTGAGCGGGGGTGAGTCCGTCATCAGAGAGCGTGGCGATGCCGGCATTGACCATGCCTTTCAGGCCGGCCACACGAACCATATAGAATTCATCCAGGTTGGAAGCCGAAATCGAAAGGAATCGCAGCCGCTCCAAAAGCGGATGGCGCAAATTCTGCGCCTCTTCCAGGACCCGCCGGTTAAACGAAAGCCAGGACAATTCGCGATTGATGAAGCGGCCAGGTGAAAGCGCGGACACACCGGGTATGAGCGCTGCCGTCGCGGGATCTGCGCCGGCCGGCATGTCCGGGGGCGCTTCCGGGCCGGTGGATGTGATCCCGGCCGGGCCGACCTCTCTGAGCGTTGGTCTATTCATGTGCGCATGTTCTTGTTGAGTGTAAAAGATAAGGTGCTGTCTGTCATGGCGCGGCCTTTCCGAGGCCTTGCCCCTTTTCTTCGTTATCGATCAGTTCGAGCACTAGCTTTGGAGTAACCGCCCGCTTCTCCGAAAGCGCCTTGCGATCGGCGCGGGCGACAAAACGGGCGATCGACTCGGGGGTCCGCTCGACATGGGTAACAATGCGATCGACGACCGGCCGCGGGACGTCGAGTTGGCGGTCGTCAAAATGCTTGCGCACCAACGCCGAAAGGAAAGCATCGTCGGGCGCCCAAATCGGGAATCCGATCAGCGATTGCAACCGGGACTTCAGATCGCCGAGCGCAACCGGCCAATCCGCGGGCGGTAAACGGCCCGTAAAAAGCAACGACCGTTCCGGCCGTTCGAAGAGGTCGAGCAAGACCCGATCGCGAGTTGCGCTGGGCTGCTCGCGATCCATGTCTTCGATCGCCAAAGCCGCCGATCCCGGCGACAGCGCTGAGAGGCGGGAAAGATCGCGTGCCGCTATCACGTCTGCGCCGGACGAGGCCTGCCAGATGGCGGCGAGATGAGACTTGCCGCAGCCGGGAGGGCCGTACACGGCGGCCGCGGGTGCCGGCCAATCGGGCCAGCGCCGAATGAACCGGACTGCCTGGTCGTTGCAGGCGGCGACAATGAATTCTTCGCGTCCAAGCGCGGGGCGGTCCGCGAACGGCAAGACAAACTGGTCTGGCATGTCAGGCTCGCCGGGCGTCGTTGAGCCAAACGCCGCGCATGGCATTCAGCCAAACGGTCAGATAGGCCACACCCGATGAGAGAGCTACGAATGCAACCACATAGGCATCGGCCGGCGAAACCGGCCCGAGCGGAATATTGAACGCAAGCGAGGCCAAGTGCAGGCCGATGTAGAACACTTGCAGCGCGGTGCAGACTTTCCCTACCAAAAGCGGGCGAATCGCAATTGGCACCCGCACCGCCAGCGCTGCGGCAAGACCTAAAAGAATCAGCACGTCGCGCGCGATGACAATGACGGCGAGCCAAGCCGGGACATCGTCCAAGATTGCCAGCGATAAAAAGGCCGCCAGCATCAGCGCCTTGTCGGCCGCGGGATCGAGAAACCGTCCGAGCGGCGTGGAAAAGCCAAAGCGTTTTGCCAAGAAACCATCGGCTGCATCCGACAGGCCCGCAAACGCGAACAGCCCGAATGCGGCATTGAAATGGCCTGCTGCCAGCAATCCGGCCGTGGCGGGGGCCGCGGCAAGGCGCAGACCGGTCAAGAAATTGGGCAGATAGCGCAGCATGATATTCAGGGCGAAGGCGTTGTCGAGGCAGCGGGAAGCTGCAGGCTGAGCTGCCCGTCATTGTTCGAGAGCTCAAGATTCTGCTGCGCCAGGGCGTCGCGGAGCTGTTCGGGACGGCCCGAATAGGTGACGCCGATTTCCGCCTCATGCAGCGCAAGCCCGACCACGTCCACATCCAAAATGGATTTCACCGCACCGAGATCCGCGCGGATTCTTGCCCAATCATCAAGCGAATCGAATTGTACATCGGCAACCAGCCGGGCGCGCGTGGCGTAATCCACCGCATTGCGCGTTTTCCAAGCTTCCGAGGCTTGTTCCGCAACCGCTTCCGCATCTGCGGTGAAATTGGATTGCGCATAGGCGAAAGACGATGCGGTGCGACCCGCTGGCGATTGTTCGATCATCTGAATGGTTTTCCCATCCTCGCTCGCGATCGCGATGATGACGGCATTGGCATTGTAGGCCCGAGCCAAGGGGGCCAGCGCTGCCCAGTCGAGCTGCCCCAAATCCCGCCGGGACAGCAGCTCGGCCTCAGGCCCATCCGCTGCCGGCAAAACCAAGGGAACCAGGCCTTGCTGCAGGGATGGATCTTTCCAGACCAAGGCCCAAGGGCTCATGGGATCAAAACCCGGCTTCCCGATACTTAATGGAATGACCAAGGCCGGCCGCGAGCGGGTTTCGCTATAGGCAATGTTCGATTGGCGGAACAAGGAGCGGACCGCATCGGGGTTGAAGTGGAAGGTCACCTCGGCGAGATACCGGGTGGTGCTGCGCCGCTCGCCGGTCACTTCGAAGCTGCGGATCAAGCGTTCCAGCATGTTGTCGTCGAGCCGCGGTTGTTTGCTCCAGTTTGCGGAAGCGGTCAGGCGGCGGAACAGTTTTGTCCAGGCCAAGGGACGCCCCTGTGACATGGCCAGGTCGCGAGCGACGGTCGCTGATTCGGCCGTGGCGTCAACTTTGATTCCGCTGACGGTGAAGAGGTCTGTCGCGGCAGGCGCCGCCGAAGCGGGGCTCGTAAGACTCAAACCCGCCAGCAGAAGCAAAATCGAAAGGCGAAACATGGTTATTCCTCTAACCCAACTATAGGGACAGGGATTGACGGACGGAAGACTACAGCGGTTTGCGTTAAATCTGCCCTTTTCGCGCATCCGGAAGCTAAACACAGACAACGCATAGGCTGGCTGCTCGCTGCCGTCTACCGCGAGATGAATTGTGCGCGGGGATTGAGCCGGAATTATGCCTTGGCTAGCGCGCCGGAACCGGTCAGGTTTAAAATAATGTAAGTTGAACCAAGAGCTTCGCCGTCCATAAACTTGTCCTTGGAGGGGTGCTTCGGCGGAAAAATCGTCGAAAAACCCTGGAGGCTAAACCATGAATCCCCTTGCCACCCGGCGCCGCGTCGCAGCGCTGGGAATTGTTTTGGCTGTGGCCCTGGCGGGGCGGGCGCGCAAACCGGCGCCGCGCAACCAGGACCACAGCAATTGCCGGCCTATCCGCAAACGCAGAATCCGCCACCGGACCAGCGATATAACCGTCCGGGTCCAAACGGCGGGCAGAACGCTGAAAACCGTCTTGAACGGCGGCTTGGATTTCTCCACGCCCAATTGCGTATCACCCCGATGCAGGAAGGCGCGTGGACGGCTTTCGCCAATGTGCTGCGTGACCAGGCGCGCGATGCCTTGCGGGACTTCGCCAATCGGCCGCCCGGACCGGAGAGCATCGTCGATCGGCTCGAACAGCAGCAGAAGATGATCGCCGATCGCAGTGCCGAGCTCGACCGCGTGGTGCAGGCCTTGCGTCCGCTTTATGCCTCGTTCAGCGATGACCAGCGCAGAACCGCCGACCGGCTGATGTTCAGGCCAGGTGCCGGAGCCGGGCGCTTTGCCGGACCACCCCGCGGCGGCGCAGCGGGATATGGCAGCGCACCCGGATATGGGCCTCCGGCTATTATTGAGAATGGTGGGCGCCGCTGTGAAAGCGGCGGCGCCCCACTGGTCTTTTCCGGCGGCGCTTACTACAGCATTGCGAGATGGGTTCCGGTCGCGACTCGATCACCTACAAGGATGCGGGCGTCGATATTGATGCCGGCGACGCTCTGGTCGAGCGCATCGCGCCCTTCGCCAGGAAGACCGCGCGCGCCGGCACCGACGCTGCCTTAGGCGGATTCGGAGGTTTATTCGATCTGAAAGCGGCCGGTTTCAAGGACCCGCTGCTGGTGGCTTCCACCGACGGAATCGGCACCAAGGTCAAGCTTGCGATCGAGGCGAAGCGCTTCGACACCATTGGTCAGGACCTGGTTGCGATGTGTGTCAACGACATCGTCGTACAAGGCGCCGAGCCGCTGTTCTTCTTGGACTATTACGCGACGGCGGCGCTCAACGTGAGCGAAGCGGCGCAAGTGATCGAAGGGATTGCGCGTGCCTGTAAAGCGTGCGGTTGCGCGCTGATCGGCGGCGAGACCGCGGAAATGCCGGGCCTCTATGCCAAAGGTGATTTCGATCTCGCGGGATTTGCCGTAGGCGCCGTGGAACGCGATGCAGTTTTGCCGAAGATGCAAACCATGCAGGCGGGCGATGTTTTGATCGGTGTTGCCTCCTCTGGGATTCATTCGAACGGCTATTCGCTGGTGCGCACAATCTTGAAGGCGCGAAATCTCAGCCTTGCGGCGCCGTTCGCCAACGCGAGCTTGGGCGAAGTCTTGCTGACGCCGACCATCCTGTACGTGAAGAGCGCGCTTAGCGCGGTTGCCGCCGGCGGCGTGAAGGGGCTTGCCCATATCACCGGGGGCGGCGTCACGGGGAATTTGCCGCGCGTGCTCCCAAAAGGCTTAGATGCGGCGGTCGAATTGCTGGCGTGGAAGCTACCGCCGGTGTTCGCCTGGGTGGCCAGTGAGGCTGGTTTGGCGGAAAGCGAAATGCTGGAGACGTTCAATTGCGGCATCGGGTTGGTGGCCGTTGTGGACGCGAACGCTACGCAATCGGTGATAGCCGCGTTCGGGCACGCCGGCGAAAATGCCTTCCCGATCGGCGCGCTGATCGCAAATGACAGCGCGGAGCCGCAAGTGCGCTATAGCGGACATCTCGTGTGAAGCGATTGCGCGTCGCCGTGCTGATTTCCGGGCGCGGAAGCAATCTGCAGGCGCTCATCGGGGCGTGCTCAGATGCCGGCTTTCCGGCTGAGATCGTTCTCGTCATTTCCAATGTCGCGCGCGCTCCCGGTCTTGCGCACGCCGAAGCTGCGCGGATTCCCGCAAAAATCATCGCGCACGAAGGGCATGCGTCGCGTGACGCTTTCGATGCCGCGCTGGACGCGAAATTGCTCGAGGCAGGCGCGGAGCTCGTTTGTCTTGCCGGGTTCATGAGAATCCTCAGCGACGGATTTGTGCGCAAATGGCAGGGACGCCTCATCAACATTCATCCGTCGCTGCTCCCGTCGTTCAAAGGAACCCGCGTGCACGAACAGGCGCTCGCGGCCGGCGTGCGGATTTCCGGCTGCACGGTGCATTACGTCACGCCGGAATTGGATTCTGGCCCGGCGATCGCGCAAGCGGCCGTGCCGGTGCATCCCGGCGATACGGCGGACGCGCTCGCCGCACGCGTTCTCGTAGCCGAGCACACGCTCTATCCCCTGGCCGTGAAATTGATCGCCGATGGCCTCGTGCGGTTGGAGAGGGGGAAGGTTGTGTTCTCAGATTGTCCGGATACGGAGGGAATTTTGATTAGCCCCCTCCCCGAAAAACGCTCCGCATTTTTCGACCCTCCCTCAAGGGGAGGGTAGGATTAGCCTACGATTTCGAGGTCGCTGAAAAAGAAGCGGATTTCGGCGGCCGCGGTTTCGGGCGCGTCCGAACCGTGCACGGAATTGGCTTCGATATTCTCGGCGAAGTCCTTGCGGATGGTGCCGGGAGCCGCTTTCGCGGGATCGGTCGCGCCCATCACCCGGCGGTTTTTCGCCACCGCCCCTTCGCCTTCGAGCACCTGCACGACCACCGAACCGGAGGTCATGAATTCGACCAGACCCTTGAAGAACGGTCGCTCGCGGTGCACCGCATAGAAGGCTTCGGCCTGGCCTCGCGAGAGGCGCAGGCGCTTTTGCGCCACCACGCGAAGCCCCGCCTTCTCGAAGCGGGCAAGGATTTCGCCGGTGAGGTTGCGCCGCGTGGCGTCGGGTTTGATGATGGAAAGCGTGCGTTCGATCGCCATGCTCGGCTCCTTGGAAAGCGCGGTATATAGAAAGACCCCTATAGGATCGCAAGCCACGATGTCCCTGTTGAACCTCTCGATCGCCATTGGCGACTATGACCGCAACCGCCCGCTGATTGACGGCGCGGTGAAAATCGACGGCGTCGATCCGGTGTTCATGAAACTGGTCCCGGAGGAGATTTTCTTCCGTGCCTTCCGCAGCGGTGATTTCGACATTTGCGAGCTGTCGCTGTCGAGCTTCACGCTGAAGACGGCAATGGAGAATTGCCCCTATGTCGGAGTGCCCGCCTTTGTGTCGCGCTGTTTCCGGCACACTTCGATTTTCGTGCGCACCGACCGGATCAAAAAACCGCAAGATCTGAAAGGCCGGAAGGTCGGGGTTCCGGAATATCAGTTGACGGCGAATGTCTGGGCCCGCGCCATCCTGGAGGACGATTTCGGCGTGAAGCCGTCCGACATCGAGTGGATTCGTGGCGGCATCGAACATGCGGCACGGCCGGAAAAGATCGCGGTCAATTTGCCCTCCGATGTGCGTTTGCGAGACGCACCGGAGGGGATGACGATTTCCGAACTGCTGCTCAGAGGCGAAATCGACGGTTTCATCGCGCCGCGCGCGCCGGCTGTACAATCGCCGAATATCGGCTGGCTGTTTTCCGATCCCATGGCGGCGGGCAAGGATTATTTCAAACGCACCGGCATTTTCCCGATCATGCATCTGATCGGCGTGCGGCGCACGCTGGCGGAAAAACAACCCTGGCTGCCTGCGGCGGTGCTGAAGGCATTCGAGCAGTCGAAAAAGCAAGCCGTGGAGCAATTGTCGGACGTGTCGGCGACCAAAGTGACGCTGCCCTTCGTCGAGGAGCAGTTGAAAGCCGCGCGCGAATTGATGGGCGAGGATTTCTGGCCCTATGGCGTCGACGCCAACCGCAAAACGCTGGCGGCGTTTCTGCGCCATCATTACGGACAGGGCATTTCGCCGCGGCTGGTGAAAGTGGAGGAGCTGTTCCACCCGGCAACGTTGGAGACATTCAAGATTTGATTCCCGCCGGCAATGCTGATCATTGACAACGTCACGGTGAGAATCGGCGGGCGCGCGATCTTGGACGGCGCGAGCGCGGCTATTGCGAACGGGCGCAAAGTGGGGCTGATTGGCCGCAACGGCGCGGGCAAAACCACGCTGCTCAAACTGATTCTCGGCGAGCACGACAGCGAAACCGGCAAGGTCGAATATAGCAAGCATTGGCGGGTGGGCACGGTGGCGCAGGAAGCGCCGGCGGGAGCCGAAACGCTAATCGAAATCGTGCTCGCCGCGGACAAAGAACGCAGCCACTTGCTCACGGCGCTGGATCGCACGCCCGAGCCCACGGAGCTCGCTGACATCCACGCGCGACTCGCGGAGATTGGCGCCTATGCGGCGCCCGCGCGCGCGGCACGCATCCTGGCAGGCTTGGGTTTTCCCGAAGCCTCGCAGCAAAGGCCGTGCGCGGAATTTTCCGGCGGCTGGCGCATGCGCGTGGCGCTGGCCGCGCTGCTCTTCGCTGCGCCCGATCTGCTGCTGCTGGACGAGCCCACCAATTATCTCGATCTTGAAGGCGCGCTGTGGCTCGAAGATTACCTCGAGCGCTATCGCGGCACGGTTGTTCTGGTCAGCCACGACCGCGATCTCTTGAACCGGGCGGTCGATTCCATCCTGCATCTGGAGCACGGCAAACTGACGCTGTATAGCGGCGGCTACGACATTTTTGTTGAGACGCGCGAACAGAAGCTGTTGCTCGATGCGAGCCAGCGCGCGCAGGCCGAAGCTGAACGCAAGCGCATTCAGGCTTTCATCGACCGCTTCAAATACAAGGCTTCCAAAGCGCGCCAGGCGCAGAGCCGGATGAAATGGCTCCAGCGCTTGAAACCTCCGGCACCGGTGACCAATGAGCGGCTTGCTCCTATCAAGCTCCCCCAACCTGAGAGCGTGGCGCCACCGCTGATTGCGCTCGATCGCGTAGCAGTGGGCTATGTGCCGGGCGAGCCCGTGCTGTCGCATCTTTCGCTGCGGATTGACTCGGATGACCGCATCGCCCTGCTCGGGCAGAACGGCAATGGCAAATCGACTTTGGCGAAGCTGATGGCCAGCCGCTTGCAGCCGATGGCCGGCGAGCTGGCGCGCGCACGCAAGCTGATCGTGGGCTATTTCGCGCAAAGCCAGCTCGAAGAGTTGGATGCCAAGAAGACCGCGCTGGAAACCTTGTGGTTGCACCGACCGCGCTTCGATGAAACAACGGCGCGCACGCGGCTCGGCGGCTTCGGATTTTCCGGCGACAAAGCGGACACCGAAATCGCTTCGCTCTCGGGCGGCGAACGCGCGCGGCTACTGCTCGCCATCGCAACGCTCGACCGGCCCAATCTGCTGATCCTTGACGAACCCACCAATCATCTCGACATCGATGCGCGGGAGGAATTGCTGACCGCGCTCAACGATTATGAGGGCGCGGTCGTGCTGATCAGCCACGATCCCCGCCTGATCGAGGCTTGCGCCGACCGTTTGCTGCTGGTTGCAGGCGGGCGCGTTCAGCCTTTCGACGGCGATCTTGAGGACTACAAGCGCTTGGTGTTGTCCGCCGTCGCTGGACCCGCAGGAGCACGCGACCGCGAAGCCAGATCGGCGTCGAAGAGCGAGCAGCGGCGCGAAGCGGCCGGCCGGCGCCTGGCGCTGAAGCCGTTAAAGGACGCCATGGAGAAATGGGAGCGCGAGGTCACTAGGCTGCATGAGGAAATCGAGAAACTCGATCTGGCGCTTGCGGCGCCCGGCCTGTTCGCGAACACGCCCGACGAAGGCGAAAAGCTTGCCAAACAGCGTGCGGATGCGACACGCCGGCTCGAAGCCGCCGAAGCGCGCTGGATCGAGGCGGCCGAACACTACGAAGGCGCCCAGGAGGGGTAGAGGATGTTGTGCGCGAAAACTGCCCTGCTGAACTGCGGCACCTACGCAGCGGATACTGTTGTGCCCGCGAGTTTTGAAATCAGTATTATGTTCCCGTAATTGCCGCAGTCCGCCGGCCGGTTAATGGGTTTACTTCCCCAGTCATGGTGCTTTCGCGGCCGTCGCCCGTAAATGACCGATATGGTCATCGAAATCGTCGTATGTGAAAGCCACCCCTTCGGCTGCGGCACAGGCAAGCTCGGCGGCTACCGCACGGTAAAATTCACCGCGGTCCGGATTGTCTTGCAGCTTGCCTGTCAAATCGTGCTCTGCGGAACCCCCCTGACGCACCGTGAGAGAAAGACTTCCGTTGGGATGTTTCGTCACTCGATAAATTCTCATGGTGGCCAAAATCCAACTGCAAAAGGCTGCGCAATTTATGCGAGTGCAGCCGCACACAAGGCCATCGAGAAGGTTCGGGCCCTCTCTGTTTACTTACTCGCCACTTATTTGCGCTCCTTTCCCGAGCGCTCGGCCAAAATATGGGCGGAGTGGAAAGCTCCGCGTCCCGATGCAAATCGCATCGTGGACCGCTGACGCAGTCCCCCTCGAAAGGACAGCGGAGATTCGTGAATTCTGCGAGCGAATACACCAAAAAGAAAGCATCGAGAAGTTGTAGTCATGACGGCCCGACAGCTTGGGGACGCTGTTCGAGGCTCGTTTCGTGCAGCTGACTGCCTGAGTCGAAATCAATAGAAGGCGGCCAACCTCGGATAGGACCATTGGGATCGCCGGTTAACATTCCTGGCGATCATATGAAGTTTACAGGAACTACCAAATGCCGGCGACGGCCAATTGTGCAGAGCTGCTTGGCCGAACGGCCTAGGCCCCGGCGGAAAGATACCTGAACTGATTTGGCGTCGCTTTGGTCCAACGGCGAAATGCAGCGCGGAAACGGGCGGCGTCGCTGAAGCCCATGGCGTCGCCGATTTCGTCAATGGCCAGATTGGTGTCGCGCAGATATTTTATCGCCACCTCCATGCGCAATTCGTCCGCCAACCGAGACGCCCTCTGCCACCAGCGATTCGAGAATCTTCGCGGGCTTGAGCGCCGGATAGGCTTTTTCATTTGGATCGGGCCCGATCGTCGCTGCGTCCGCGGGCCGGCCACGCCAGGGCTCAGAAATCCGGTCTATCGGCGCGCGGGACATCGGCTTCCTCATCTTCGCGCCCTCCGGCAATGGTGCGGCGAGACCCCTAATATGTTAGCACCAAGGCCGGCACAGCGATCTACCTTCCTGACCCACGGCAAGGAGGCTTCATGAACCGAAAACTGCCATCCGGTGCTGCAAAGATCGCCAAGGATCATCCCGAAATATGGGCTGCGTATGAGCAGCTCGGTGCAGCCTGCGCTGAAGCCGGTCCGTTCGACGCTCGGACGATACGCTTGGTCAAATTGGCGATCGCTGTCGCGGCGGAGAGCGAAGGCGCCGTTCACTCTCATACCCGCCGGGCGCTCGATGAGGGTCTGTCCAAGGACGAATTGTTGCAAGTCGCGCTGTTGGCGATCCCGTCTATCGGGCTTGCAAAGGCAGTCGCAGCGATGACGTGGATCGCGGATATTCTCAAGAGCTACAAGGCGCGCTGAGGCTTCGCAGGTCCCGCGAGTTCAGTATTATGTCCCCGGAATTAATCCTCCCGCGAGTTCGCGAATTACAGGGACACTATACGCAGTTCAGGCTAGAACAATTTTGCCTGCTCGGTTGCGCCCTTCGGCTTCGGGCCCGGTTTGCGGCGGGCGAGCGAACGATTAAGCCGTTTCTCCAATTTGCGGACGAAAGCCTTGGCGCCAAGCGGCCTGCCGGTACGCTCCGAAGCGCGGATCGCATCACGCGCGGGAGCATCGAGCCCCTCGGCAAGAAATGCCCTCCAGTCGCCGGCGCGCTCCAGCAGCGGCGCCGTCTCGACCAATCCGTCATCGCGGCGGGCCAGATGCGCCCGCGCACTCGACCAGCGCCATTCGCGCGCTCGTCCGGCTAGCCTTGCCCGTACCGGATTGAGCTCGACATAGCGCGCGCAGGCCAGGAGATAGTTCTCGTCCATCGGAAACGAGGCAAAGCGCCCCTGCCAAAGACAGCCGCGCCAGTTCTCGCGAAGATTCACCGCCCGCGTGTAGCGGCGATGCGTCTCGGCAAGCGCAACGCGAAGCCCGTCCTTATCCGACGGCACGAGAATCAGATGAACCTGATTGGGCATCAGGCAATAAGCCCAGACCGATACCCCGGCGTTCCGGCAACCCTCCGCCAGCAGCGTGCGGTAAGTTTTGTAATCGTCGCCGCAGAAGAAAACCTTCTGCCCGGGATTACCCCGCTGGGTGACGTGATGTGGCACCCCCGGCGCCACAACCCGAGCCATTCGCGCCATGGGTCGTTAATTCAGTATTGTGTCCCCGGAATTCCTCAATCCTGCGCAACGGTGGCCGGGTGCGCCAGCTCGGTGGAAAAGGCGAACGGGACCAGGATATGAGCGGTATTGGATGCGTCGCCCCACTCCACGGTCGCCAGCGGCTCCGGATTTTTCACCACCACGTGCAGCTTTCCGGCGCCGGCGAATCTGTCCTGCGGCACCACAAAGCGAATCTTGGTTGCGCTATCCACCATGGTCGGCACCGGTGCGCCATTTACATACACAACCGAGCGCTTCACGAAATTCACGCCGGTCAATGTGACGGTGGTGTCGGGCGCGCCCTGCATGACGGTGCGGGGTGCGATGGCTTCAATGCCGGGCGTCGGCGACAACGAATAATCCGGCACCGGACCAAGGCCTGGGCCTTTCCTGATATCGGCGACGCCGGGAAGGATGCCCACTTCCTTCCCGTTGGGCGCGACCGCATTCATATACGGCTTCGGCACGGCCTGTCCGCGCGCCGTCAGCTGCTTCACGGCGTTGGCGAAAGCAACATTGCTGACCGGCGCTTGGTCGTAGCTGACTTTATCGTCGGCAAACATCCAGCCGCGATACCAGGGATGATAGGCGCGATCGACCACCTTGCCGTCCTTGATGACGGTATCGAGCTTGCGCATGTTCATGATGTCCGCCGCCGGATCGGCCGCGACGATGTCTATGTCGGCGAGCTTGCCGACTTCGATGGTCCCGATATCCGTCAGGTGGTAATGGGCGGCTGGCCATTTCGTCGCCGCCTGGATGATCTTCATCGGCGGCACATGCGCGTCTTCTTGAAACACCGCCATTTCCTGCAGCACGCCCAAACCGGGCGCAGATTGCGTGTCGTCCATGGAGGGCAGCGCGTGTCCACCGCCGGCGATCAGATCGCCGATGAATTTGGCATGGTTCTTATAGCCGCAGCTTCTCAGCGAAATCTGATCCGGCGTGAGATATTCCTCGGGCGACTTCACATTGTCGGCAAGGTCCTGAACGGCGTATTCGGGATAATAGGCGCGCAGATTGGGATCGGCGAAGACTTCCCGGTCCTCCTCCTGAATGCGCTTCCAGCTTGAGGCGAAGCCGCGGTCGGCGGCGATCAGATTGGGCACCACCGCGGTGTTATGCGCGGCGAGAAAGGCGACCATGTCCTTTTCCTTTGCCGGGTCCATGTCGCAATAGACGTCCGGCGGCAGACCGACGTAATCCTTCCACTTCACCGTGTCCTTGTTGATCTCGACCCCGATCAAACCGGTGTGCAGCATCACGTCGGCGCCAGCCAGCACGCAGGATTTGCCGCGCGTTTGGGGACCCACACAGCGCATCACCACGCCCTTACCGGCCTTGTGGCCTTCATCGGCGTAAGCCGCGAACACGTCCGGCGGCGCATCGCCGTCCTGAACGCCGAGCACGTCGGCGCCCATGGCCAGAATCGCCTTGGCGCGGGTGCGAGCTTCATCCGGCGTTTTCAGAATACGGCCACCCGGATCGACCGTCGTCTGGAACATCCGCGGCCCCGCCAAGATGCCGTGATTGATGGCGTCGCGCAGCGCAAGTCCCTCCTCGCCGCGCGCGGCGTTCATCACCACGGAGGTGACGCCCCAATGCAGATAGGCCTCGCCATACATCCAGTTGCCGACGCCCATGGAATCGATCAGGCCAGGCGTGATCCATTTGCCCGCGGCATTGACCACCTGCGCGCCCGCCGGAACCTGCACCTGGCCGGCGCGCCCCACGGCAGTAATCCGGTTTCCCTGAATGACGATGACGGAATTGGGCACCGGCGAGCCGCCATTGCCGTCGATCAGCGTACCGCCCTGGATGACTAGCGTTTGCTGTTGCGCCCGCCCGTTCTGGACCAAGCCGATGGCCGAAGCGATAGCGACAGCCGCCGCCATCCCAAGCAGGTTCGTTTTCCGATTGTTCCGCATAAATCCTCCCGGTCTGGCGGCAGGGCGGGTTATAGCGCAGCGCGCCGGCGATTGAACATATGGGCGGCTCGCCTAGCCGGGTTTACGGGGCGCTTCGAGCGGATTAGCGTGCCGCGTCAAAAGGGAGGGAGATCACCATGGCCGCAGAAAAGCTTGCGAATCCCGCGCCGCTCGGGCTGGTCGGATTCGGCCTCACTACGGTTTTGTTGAGTCTGATCAATGCCGGCGTGCTGCCCAAGACCGGCGAAAACGTCGTCATTCCGCTGGCCATGGCCTATGGCGGGACCATTCAGATCCTTGCCGGACTCTTGGAATTCAGAGCGGGCAATACATTCGGCACGACCGCGTTTTTAAGTTACGGCGCGTTCTGGTGGTGGTTTGCGCTGCTGTTGATTCTCGGCGGCAACCACGTCCTGCCGCTCGACGGCACGGGAAGCACGATCGGGGTAGCGCTTATGCTGTGGGGCGTGTTCACGATGTATATGTGGGTCGCCACGTTCCGCTTAACGCGCGCGCTGTGGTGGATATTCTTCACCCTGTGGATCGCCTTCTATTTGCTCGGTCTTGGCGCCCTTCTGGCAATGCCGGGATTGACCCAGGCGGGAGGCTGGGTTGGGCTGCTGTGCGGGTCGCTTGCGATGTATGCGAGCTTCGCCCTTGTCGCCAACGCCAGCTTCGGCCGCGATGTCTTGCCGGTCGGGGTGAGGCCGATGATGGGTTCATCGGAGCAAGCGAGCGACGGGGTGGTTCGGCCAAGCGCGCTGGCGCGGTAGGCTCGCCGTTGAGCTAGGGCGCGCTGTGAAGCAGCTGAACGAAAATCAGGATCAAGCCTGCTACCGACACGCCCCACGCCGCTGTGCGAAGCCACGGGATCCCGGCGATGTAGCAGGTTGCGTGCGCGACCCGGCCCCAGAAGAACAGCTCTGAACCGAGAAGCGTCATGCTATTGCGTACGCCGGCAGCCTGAGCGACGAACACGAGCACCGCGAACAGGATCAGATTTTCCAGCATATTCCTGTGGGCCCGCGCAGCACGTCCGGCCCAGCCGGGCATTTCAGGCAAATTCTCCCGGTTTCCGGCAAGCTTGGGCAATCCGACTTGCAAAGTGGCTGCGCTAACGGCGATCAGAACAAGCACAAATGTCAACGCCACAGACCAGACGAGATACATGAGTTCGGCTGTCATCGGTTTTCCCTCCCAAATGTCGAGTTGTGTGCCCTCGGCGTCAAAGACGTGGTAGACCCATTGCGCGAAGCGGCCGCGCCTGACGCAACAAACCGTCGAGGGCACGATGCAATTTATATTGGCAGTGTTTCTCACCCTCGCGGGCGTCACTATAGCCTGCGCGGGCGGGTTGGACGAGGCGAATGCCGGTTTGGCGGCGGCCCAGCGTGGCGATTACGACGAAGCCCTTCGCCGTTTTTCCGCCGCGCTTGCCGCGGGGGATTTGTCGGCGGGGAACGCCGTCATTGCCCACCACAACATCGGCAATACCTACCAGGACAAAGGCGACTACGCGCGCGCTGTCACCGAGTACAATATCGCGCTGCAGTCGATGCCTGGCTACGCGGAGGCTTATTACGGCCGCGGCCGCGCCCGCTTTGCTTTAGGGCAATTCACTCTCGCAGCGGCCGATTTCACACAAAGCATGAAGCTCGATCCAACTGACGCTTATGCAGTGTTGTGGCTGCATCTCACGCGCCGCAAGAGTGCGGCTTCCAATACGGACGAGCTGTCGCGTAATCTCGCCAAGTTCGACCGCGTCCATTGGCCCGGACCCTTGCTCGAGCTCTATCTCGGCCAAGCGTCGCCGCAGCAAGTGCGCGCGGCGTCGCTTCAGGGCGATGCCAAGGCAAAAATGGATCAAGCCTGCGAGGCGGCATTTTATGTCGGGGAATATGAACTGCTGCGATCCAATAGCGGCGGCGCAAAGTCGCTGTTCCAGGAAGCCGTAAAGATTTGTCCCTATACCGCGGACGAACGTGACGGCGCGGCGGTCGAGCTGAAAAGGATGCCGTAGAGGGTGCCCCCCCTCCTCGTCCTTCAGCTTCGGCTTCGGAGGGACCTCCCCCGTAAGAACGGAGGAGGAAACGCTGGGGAGTCAGTCGAGTTGATAAGCGCAATCAGTATAATGCATCAGGACTGTTTTTCCCATTTCCCGGCATCGCTTTGCTTCCAATAGGTGACGTCGTGACCCGCTTCCTTGGCGTTGCGCCATGCGGCTTGCGCGGTGCTCAGGGCGGAAGGATCGCGGCCATCGAACAAGAGCACGATGCGGGCGAAGCCGCCGAGCTGCGGCGCCCGCCAATCTTCCGCCATCGCTCCGCCCACCAGGAACAGCACTTCGGCGCGGTTGGGATTTTCGTCTTCGGTGGTGAGATAGATCAGTTGACGCGATTTGTGTCCCATCTCAGCAGTGCCGTGCGCGAGAAAACTCTGCTCCGAATAGGTCCAGAGATGGGCATCGAGCGCCTGCATACGTTCGGCCGAGCCCACGCGCACCACGGCGCGCCGGCCTCGCTCGCGCGTGCGCTCAAGCAGGCGCGGCAGGACGTCGTCCAGGGTTGTGCGTTCGAGACGGTAGAAGAGGACTTCGGACATCAAAGGGCGTCATTGCGAGGAGCGTAGCGACGAAACAATCCAGCCCTCGTGCCTTCCGAATACTGGATTGCTTCGCCCTTCGGGCTCGCAATGACGGCAAAGGGAGGCGCTGAGCAGTGTATAGTTCTCCGCGCTGAGAAATCTATTTCTCAAAGTAATCGGCGATGAGACGGTTCAGCACGCGCACGCCCCAGCCGGTGCCCCAGGACGGGGCGAGCGGTTTTTGCTCGCCGTCCTGCCAGGCGACGCCGGCGATATCGAGATGCGCCCACGGCACCTTATTGACGAAACGCTGCAGAATCTGCGCCGCGGTGATCGAACCGGCGTGCGGGCCGCCGATATTCTTCATGTCGGCGATCTTGGATTTGACCAGGCGATCATAGGCGTCGCCGAGCGGCAGCCGCCACACCGGTTCACCTTCTTTGATTCCGGACTTGGCGAGTTTTCCCGCCAGATCGTCATTGTTGCTGAACAGCCCGGCGTGTTCGGATCCGAGCGCGATCAGGATGGCGCCGGTGAGCGTCGCGAGATCGATCATGATTTGCGGCTTGAATCGCGATTGCGCATACCACAGCACGTCGGCGAGTACGAGCCGGCCCTCCGCATCGGTATTGAGAATCTCGATGGTCTGGCCGGACATGCTCTTGACGATATCGTTCGGCCGCTGTGCCTTGCCATCCGGCATGTTCTCGACCACGCCGATGAGGCCCACCGCATCGACGCGCGCTTTACGTATGGCAAGCGCGCGCATCAGGCCGACCACCGCCGCGGCGCCGCCCATATCGCCCTTCATGCCCATCATGGAATTGGCGGGCTTTAGGGACAGGCCGCCGGAATCGAAGCACACGCCTTTGCCGACGAAGGCCAGAGGCGCGACTTTCGCCTTCCCTCGTCCTCCACTGGCGCCGTTCCACTGCATCACCACCAGGCGCGACTCGTGCGCGCTCCCCTGCCCCACGCCGAGCAGCGTGTTCATGCCGAGCTTCTGCATCGCCGGGACGTCCAAAGTCTCCACCTTCACGCCAAGCTTTTTCAGCGCCTGGGCGCGCCGGGCAAATTCGTCCGGGTAGAGAATATTCGCCGGCTCGTTGACGAGATCGCGGGCGAGAAAAATGCCTTCGCCGACTGCGGAGAGCGCGCGCCAGAGTTTTTTTGCCCCGGCCGCATCCGAGGTGGCTATCACGACCTTCTTGATGGTCGGCTGCTCGTCCTCGTTCACCTTGCGGTAATGATCGAAACGGTAACTGCGCAACAGCGCACCGAATGCGAGGTGCGCGGCAAGCTCCGCCTCGCCGAGTTTCGCCCGCTTAGGACGCTCAATGGCGAAGGTGAGCGTCTCTTCGCCGCCGGTCAGCAAGCGGCCCAGCACGCCGGCGGAAAGGCGTTCCGCCGCCGCAGTGTCGAACCCTTCGCCTTTGCCGAGACCGGCAAGGACGATTCGGGATGCTGCGACGCCGGCAGGCGCCAAGAGTTCCAGGCTCTGGCCGGGCTGACCCTTGAAGCGGCTTGCGGCAAGCGCGCGCTTCACCGCGCCGCCCGTGGCCTTGTCGGCAGAAGATGCGGCGCCGGTCAGCGCGCCGCCATCAAGAATGCCCACAACCAGCGTGCCGGGACCGATCTGCGGCCCGCGGCGGACGAAATTTATCTCCATGAAAGCTCCCCATCACGATCGGATGATTCAAATATCAGATGCCACACCGATGTGAGCATTTTTTCTGATACGAGGCCGCCGATTTCTGCTACCTGAATTGTATGCGAAGCCTGTCCTTTTATGTCATGCGGCAGATCGTCGGCCCGTTCGTGCTGTTTACGCTGGTGCTTGCCCTCGTGGTGTGGATGACGCAATCGCTGCGCTTGCTCGACCTGGTCATCAACCGGGCGCAATCGGCGGGGATTTTCGCCTATCTCACCGTGCTGATGCTGCCGAGCCTTTTGGTGGTGATCGTGCCGATCGCGTTTTTCGGAGCGGCACTCTACGCCCTGAACAAGCTGAATACCGACAGCGAACTAGTGGTGATGTGGTCGGCCGGCATCAGCCGGCTGCAGCTAGCGTTTCCCGTCATCGCGGCCGCTGCGATCGCCATGACCATCACCTATGCGTGCGGCCTTTATCTGATGCCGCTGGGGCAGCGCATCATGAACGACAAGCTGTTCGACATCCGCACCGACATTGGCGCGGCGATCTTGCGCGAAGGCGCCTTCACCACGCCGAGCGACAACCTGACGGTTTTTGTCCGCGAGCTCGCGCCCAGCGGGGAAATCCGCGGCATTCTCGTCCACGACAATCGGCAGCCTCAGCGCCCGATCACCTATCTCGCCGAGTCGGGCGTGCTGGCGCAAACGCCGGCGGGCGCGCGCCTGATCATGCTCAACGGCAATATCGAACAGGGCGAAGCCGGCGGTTCACGCCTGTCGCTGCTGCGGTTCGACCGTTATGTTTTCGATCTCGACCAATTTGCCGGGGCGCAGCGTGGTTCGGACCGCGATACTAGCGAACGCTATCTTTCGGAGTTGTTCGAACCGCAGGCGGCGGGCGCCAATCCGCTGCGCCGGGGCGTCTATCTCGCCGAAGCGCATAATCGAATCTCGGCCCCGCTCTACTGCCTCGCCTTTGCCCTGATCGCGCTTGCCGCTACGGCGAAGGGACCGATGGCGCGAGGAAGCTATGCGCTGCGCCTAACTGGAGCGGCCTTGATCGGGGCCTTGTTGCGGCTTGCGGGCTATGGCGCGCAAGGCTTGGCCGCGCGCGACCCGCAGCTGGTGTTCTTGCTCTATCTCCTCCCTTTGGCGGGAATCGTCACCGCATCGGGCATCCTTCACGATGTCCGGCTGCTTCCGGGAAACATTCGCCGGCTGTTCAGTCCGGCAGCGGAGCAACCCGCGTGACCTGGTCGCCGACCGTCATGACCTATCTCGCCCGCCGCTTCACGGTGTCGGTGCTGATGGTATTTGCCGCGTTGCTCAGTCTCGCGCTGTCGCTCGACCTCGCCGATCTCTTCACGCGCACCGGCGATCGCGGAATCCCGCCCGCAATCGTCGTGACCATGAGCCTACTGAAACTGCCCGATATCGGTCAGTCGCTGCTGCCCTTCGCGGTTTTACTCGGCGCAATTTTTTTGTTTTCGCGCATGTCGCGCAATCACGAGCTAGTGGCCACCCGTGCGGCCGGCGTTTCCGCGTGGCAGTTCCTCGTCCCGCCTTTGGTGGTCGCGATCGGCCTCGGCATTTTCACCATGACACTGTTCAATCCCCTAGCCGCGGCTTTTCTCTCGCGCTACACCCAATTGGAAGCGCGCTATGTCCACGGTCAGGCGTCCCAGCTTTCGGTATCTTCGACCGGCCTATGGCTGCGCCAGGGAGATGCGGCGCATCAATCGGTCGTGCATGCGCTGCGGGTCGCCGATCAAGGCGTGCATCTCGAGGAGATCAATGTTTTCAATTACCAGGGCCTCGATCACTATGCCGGCCGCATCGATGCCGCGTCGGCCGATCTGCAAAACGGCCACTGG